>JACCDV010996178.1_pt1 | contig 35551 bp, 35 predicted proteins | sample 7446131 | NCBI WGS metagenome assembly JACCDV01 (sample SAMN15323448, study PRJNA562643) | freshwater metagenome | isolation source: river surface water | place: USA:Blue River Watershed | collected 2017-08-17
GAAGGCGCGCAGTATTGGGCGCCGATGGACCAATACATTGGCGGTATTGAGCATGCGATTTTGCATTTGCTCTACGCACGCTTTTGGACCAAGGTCATGCGCGACATGGGGCTGGTCAAAGTGGACGAGCCATTCACCAAGCTGCTCACGCAAGGCATGGTGCTCAATCACATTTACTCACGCCGGACCGCCAAGGGTGGCAAAGACTATTTCTGGCCGCACGATGTGGAGCATGTGCTCGACGCCGCAGGAAAAGTAGTGGGTGCGAAGCTGAAAAACGAAGCCGACAGCAGCGACGGCAAGTTGCCCGTGGGCACGCCCATTGACTACGAAGGCGTGGGCACCATGTCCAAGTCCAAAAACAATGGCGTGGATCCACAAGACCTGATTGAGCGTTACGGTGCGGACACTGCGCGTCTGTACACCATGTTCACCGCGCCGCCTGAGGCGACGTTGGAGTGGAACGATGCAGCGGTGGAAGGCAGTTATCGCTTCTTGCGTCGTGTGTGGAATTTTGCGCACAAGCATGAAGCCACGCTTCAAGCCGCTACCGCTGGCAATTTGAGTGCCGCCCAGCCACGCAAAGAGGCTGCCGATTTGCGCCGCGATATGCACTTGGTGCTCAAGCAAGTCAGCTATGACTACGAGCGCATGCAATACAACACGGTGGTGTCGGGCTGCATGAAGTTGCTCAACGCTTTGGAAGATTTCAAGAGCGATGGCAGCGACGGTGACAACGCTGTGATGTGCGAAGGTGTGTCCCTCTTGCTGCGCATGCTCTATCCCGCTTGCCCGCACATCAGTGCCAATTTGTGGGGTGAGTTGGGCTATGCCGCGCGTTTGGGCGACTTGCTGGATGCGGCATGGCCGGAAGTGGATGAGGCCGCTTTGCAGCGCGATGAAATCGAACTCATGCTGCAAATCAACGGCAAGCTGCGCGGCTCGGTCATGGTCAGTGCCACCGCCAGCAAAGATCAAATCGAGCAAGCGGCTTTGGCCGCCGAAGCCTTCATCAAGCAAGCCAATGGCGCAGCACCTAAGAAGGTCATCGTCGTCCCAGGCCGCTTGGTCAACATTGTTGTTTAAAGGTTGATATGCCCACTACACGCCGCGCATGGTTGATGTCGACAGCACTGCTGGCCGGTTTGGCTGGGTGCGGCTTTGAGTTGCGCAAACCACCGCGGTATGCGTTCAGTACGCTGTTCAACAGCATACCCATCGTTTCGCCTTTTGGCGTCAAGCTCTCACGCGCTTTGGAGTCTTCTGGGCAAGTTGAGGTCATCACTGACCCGCGTCAAATTGAGCGAGCAGAAGTGATCTTTGATCAGCTGTTCGAAGTACGAGAAAAAGTGGTGGTTGGTCGGACTTCTACGGGCGCGATCCGTGAATTTCAATTGCGTTTGCGGTATCGCTTTCGTCTGCGCTCTCGCAACGGCATTGAGTTGATTCCCGACACGGAAATTTTTCTGACACGCGACATCAACTTCAATGAAACCGGCGCGTTGTCTAAAGAATCAGAAGAGGCGTTGCTGTACAAAGATATGGAAAACGATTTGGTGTTGCAAATTCAGCGCCGCTTGGCTGCCATTCGAAGAATCTAAAGATGCAAGTCGCGAGCGCTCAATTCGCCAATCACTTGCAAGCGCAGGCGAGCAAAGGTTTGCGCAGCCTGTACACATTTCACGGTGATGAGCCGCTGTTGCAACAAGAAGCTCTGGATGCGCTTCGTCGTGCTGCACGCGCTCAGGGGTATACCGAGCGCAGCGTCTACACCGTGGCAGGGGCCCACTTTGACTGGGGTGAGGTGTTGGCCGCAGGCGGCTCTATGAGTCTGTTTGCCGATAAACAGCTCATTGAAATCCGTATCCCTACCGGTAAGCCTGGCAAAGAGGGCAGTGCCGCGTTGCAACAAATTGCTGAGTTGGCGGTGGGTAACGACAGCACGCTCACCGTGGTGTTGCTGCCGCGTCTAGATAAAGCCACCAAAAGTTCAGCGTGGTTCAGCGCCTTGGAAAATAATGGAATCAGTGTCCAAATTGACCCCGTCGAACGCCACGCATTGCCCGCCTGGATTGCACATCGCCTCGGCGCTCAGCAACAACGTGTCGCTGCTGGGGAAGCAGGTCAACACACCTTGCAGTTTTTTGCGGAGCGTGTGGAAGGCAACTTGCTGGCCGCCCATCAAGAAATTCAAAAACTTGCACTCCTCTACCCTGAGGGCGAGTTGAGCTTTGAGCAAGTCGAACGCGCGGTGTTGAATGTGGCGCGTTACGACGTGTTCAAACTGGCGGAAGCCGTGCTCAGTGGTCAGCCCCTACGCGTGCAGCGCATGCTTGATGGTTTGAAAGCCGAAGGCGAAGCAGAGGTGTTGGTGCATTACACATTGGCCGAAGAAATTCGTGCCCTCAAGCGCGTCAAAGATGCCGTAGCATCTGGCAAAGCGTTGCCGATGGTCTTGCGCGAGCAGCGTATTTGGGGGCCGCGTGAGCGTTTGTTTGAACGCGTTTTGCCCCGCTTGAGTGTGGGCATGCTCGACAAATTGTTGCAATCCGCCCATCAGGTCGATGGCATTGTCAAAGGTTTAAAAACAACGGAGTGGCCAGCAGATAACTGGCAAGCTTTGCATCGTTTGGCCATGCGCTTGTGCCGCGCTTGTATGCCTCGTCACGCTTAATCAGGAAAACACACATGACAAATCTCAACGTGGCTAACCATATGCACACTCTGGGCGCGCAAGCCAAAGCGGCTTCTGCGCAAATGGCGAAAGCCTCTGCTGCTGTGAAGAGCGCTGCACTGCGCAAGCTCGCAGCGTTGCTGCGCGAGAACATCGACGCGCTGCAAATTGACAACGCCAAAGACATTGCGCGTGCCATGGCTGCGGGCCTTGACGCGCCGATGGTTGACCGTTTGAAGCTCACACCTCAAGTGCTGGAAACCTGTGCACAAGGCTGCGAACAACTGGCAGCCATGCCCGATGTGATTGGCGAAATCATTGGCATGAAGCAGCAGCCCAGCGGCATTCGCGTGGGGCAAATGCGCGTGCCTTTGGGCGTGTTTGGCATGATTTTCGAAAGCCGTCCCAACGTGACGATTGAAGCTGCCTCGCTGTCCATCAAGAGTGGCAACGCCTGTATCTTGCGCGGGGGCTCTGAGGCGATTGACTCCAACAAAGCCTTGGCCAAGTTGGTGCAGCAAGCCTTGAGCGAAAGTGACTTGCCCATCGATGCTGTGCAGCTGGTGCAAACCACAGACCGTGAAGCGGTGGGTCATCTCATTGCCATGCCCGAGTTTGTGGATGTCATCATCCCGCGAGGTGGCAAGGGTCTGATCGAGCGCATCAGTCGTGAGGCCAAAGTGCCCGTGATCAAACACTTGGATGGCAACTGCCACACCTATGTGGATGACCCTTGTGACATCGCCATGGCAGTGCGCGTGGCCGACAACGCCAAGACACAAAAGTACAGTCCTTGCAACGCCAGTGAAAGCTTGGTGGTGGCACGGGGCGTCGCGGCAGAGTTTTTACCCAAGATCGGTGCCATCTATGCCGCCAAAGGTGTGGAGATGCGCTGCTGCCCAGAAGCCAAAGCCATCCTCACCCAAATCAAGGGTGCGAATCTCAAAGATGCGACGGAGCAAGACTGGTTTGAGGAATACCTCGCGCCCATCATCAGCATCAAAGTGGTCGACGGTTTAGATGCAGCCATCGCCCATATCAATCACTATTCGAGTCACCACACGGAGTCCATCCTCACCCGCGACCACATGCACGCGCAGCGCTTCATGCGCGAGGTGGATTCATCCAGCGTGATGGTCAATGCCAGCACCCGATTTGCGGATGGTTTTGAATACGGTTTGGGCGCTGAAATAGGCATTTCCACCGACAAATTCCATGCGCGTGGGCCGGTGGGCATCGAGGGCTTGACCTCTCTCAAATACGTGGTGTTGGGCCAGGGCAAAATTCGCATTTAAACCACACATTTCAGAGAGTTTTCTCTCTAAAAAATGTGCGAGCCACAGGTCCTAAAATGACCCACCACTTTAAGAGACACCATGGTTCCACACCTCATCACGGCCCTCACGGGCCCCATCAACGAACTTGAGCAACGCATCCTCGATTCCATGCCCGCCATTGAGCGGTGGTTTCGTTTGGAGTGGATGGAGCACACGCCCCCTTTTTACACCTCCGTTGATATTCGTAACGCTGGTTTCAAGCTCGCACCTGTCGATACCAACCTTTACCCAGGCGGCTGGAACAACCTCACACCTGAGATGCTGCCGCTTGCGGTGCAAGCAGCCATGGCTGCGATTGAAAAAATCTGCCCTGAGGCGCGCAACCTGTTGGTGATTCCTGAAAACCACACCCGCAACACGTTTTACTTGAGCAATGTCGCCCAGCTGCAGCGCATCTTTCAGATGGCGGGTTTGAATGTGCGCATTGGCTCCATCAATCCGGAAATCAAAGAGAACACGACGATTGACTTACCCAATGGCGGCAGTGTCACCTTGGAGCCGGTGATACGTAGCAAGTACCGTTTGGGCCTCAAAGACTTTGACCCCTGCACCATTTTGCTCAACAACGATTTGAGCGCAGGCATTCCTGGGATCTTGGAAGACTTGCACGAGCAACACTTGTTGCCGCCTTTGCATGCGGGCTGGAGTGTGCGCCGCAAGAGCAAGCATTTCGAATGCTATGAAGAGGTCTCCAAGCGTTTCGGTAAATTGCTGGGCATCGATCCTTGGCTCATCAACCCCATGTTCAACCAGTGTGGTGAAGTGAACTTTGCCGAAGGCACGGGCATGGAGTGTTTGCAAACCAATGTGGATGCTTTGCTCACCAAGATCAAGCGCAAGTACAAAGAGTACGGCATCAACGAAAAACCATTTGTCATCGTCAAAGCTGATAACGGGACGTATGGCATGGGCATCATGACGGTGCGCGATGTCAAAGACCTCGAAGCGCTCAACCGTCGCACGCGCAACAAGATGAGCGTCGTCAAAGACGGTCAGTCGGTGAACCAAGTCATCATCCAAGAAGGTGTGTTGACGCATGAGCAGTTGAACGATGCGGTGGCTGAACCGGTGGTTTACATGATGGACCGCTATGTGGTGGGGGGCTTCTATCGTGTGCATGCCGATCGTGGCATTGATGAAAACTTGAACGCCCCAGGGGCTAGCTTTATTCCGCTGGCGTTTGAGCAGAGCGCACACACGCCTCAGCCAGGTATGAAGCCTGGCGCAAGTACGCCAAACCGCTTTTATATGTATGGCGTCATTGGCCGTTTGGCTATGTTGGCTGCGAGCTATGAGCTGGAAGCGACTGACCCCGAAGCAGAAAACTACGACTGAGGTCAGTGATGGAACAACATGGCAAATCGTCGCTTGCGGCGCTCACCCTAGGCGCGATTGGCGTGGTGTATGGCGACATTGGCACCAGTGTGCTGTACGCCATGAAAGAAGTCTTTGGTTCAGGCCATGTGGATTTCACGCCCGATAACGTTTTTGGCATCTTGTCCATTTTCTTTTGGACACTGACGACCATCGTCTCGGTTAAATACGTGTTGTTGGTGCTGCGTGCTGACAACAATGGCGAAGGTGGCTTGGTTGCAATGTTGGCTTTGGCGTCGATGGCCGTGAAAGACAAACCTGCTTTGCGCCGCAAGATGATGCTGGTCGGTATCTTTGGTACCTGCTTGTTTTATGGCGATGGTGTGATCACGCCCGCGATCTCTGTGTTGTCTGCGGTCGAGGGTCTGGAAGTCATTTCCCCTGGGCTCAAACGCTATGTCATCCCGCTGACGCTGTTGATTTTGTTTGGCTTGTTTTTTGTGCAAAAAAATGGCACAGGCGGTATTGGCAAATTTTTTGGACCCATCACACTGCTGTGGTTTGCTGCCATTGCGGCCTTGGGTGTTTATCACATTGCGGGGCATCCCGAAATTTTGTGGGCCTTGAGTCCGCACCACGCTTTACGCTTTATGTTCACAGAGCCTGAAGTGACGTTTCTGATTTTGGGGGCGGTGGTTTTGTGTGTCACTGGCGGCGAAGCTTTGTACGCCGACATGGGGCACTTCGGTAAAAAACCGATTCGCTTGGCATGGTTTGCCGTGGTCATGCCCTGTTTGGTGTTGAACTACTTCGGTCAAGGCGCTTTGTTATTGGCTGAGCCTGAGGCGGTGAAGAATCCGTTTTATATGATGGCCCCGGATTGGTTTTTGGTCCCATTGGTCGGCTTAGCCACTGCCGCGACGGTGATCGCCTCGCAAGCACTCATCACAGGCGCTTTCAGCGTGACCAAGCAAGTGGTGCAAATGGGCTTCTTGCCCCGTTTGCAAGTGCTGCACACCAGCGTGCGTGACACGGGTCAAATTTATATTCCGTTGGTGAATTGGGGGTTGTTTGCCATCATCGTGTTGGCGGTGGCCATGTTTAAAAATTCCAGTAATTTGGCCGCGGCTTATGGCATTGCAGTATGTACAGACATGCTCATCACCACAGTGCTCACTTTCTTTGTGATTCGCTACAGCTGGAAATACCCACTCTGGTTGTGTTTGGCTTCAACCAGTTTCTTCTTTTTGGTTGACATCACTTTTTGGGCGTCAAACTTGCTCAAGCTCGTCGACGGCGGTTGGTTTCCGTTGCTCATTGCGTCGGTCATCATGCTGCTCATGCTTACTTGGCGTGATGGTCGTGCCATTCTTTATGAAAAGCGCCAAGCCGATGCCATGGAATTGCGCAGTTTCTTAGAGGCGGTATTCATTGCGCCGCCCTTGCGCGTAGAAGGTACAGCCGTGTTTTTGACCAGTGGCAAGGGCTCGGTACCCAATGCCATGCTGCATAACCTCAAGCACAACAAAGTGCTGCACCGTCAAAACTTGTTTGTGAATGTGCAAAACCACGAGGTTCCTTGGATAACCGATGACCAACGCTTAGAAGTCGAAGCGCTGGGCCATGATTGTTGGCAGGTGGTCATTCACTATGGCTTCAAAGACGACCCCGATGTGCCGGGTGCGCTGTCTCAACTGCATGTCATGGGGTGCAAGTTAGAGCCAATGAGCACCAGCTACTTTCTATCACGCGACAGCATCGTGCCCACCGTGGGGGCAGCCATGTCTGAATGGCGTGAGAAGCTGTTTTCACAAATGCACCTCAATGCCAGCTCTGCGGCTGACTTCTTGAACCTGCCTAGCAACTCCGTGGTGGAGCTGGGTAGCAAAATTGAAATTTAAATTTATGCATATCCTTTTCGTTGCAGATCCGCTCTCGTCCTTCAAGATTTACAAGGACACGACGTTTGCAATGATGCGTGAGGCGCAACGTCGGGGCCACCAAGTGCTCACCTGCGAGCCACAAGACATCGTCTGGCAAAGCGGTCAGCAAGTGTGTGCACGCGTTCAGCGGGTTCGTCTGACGGGGGATGCTGAGCGTTGGTTTGAGGTCCAAGGTGTGGACGATCACTATGCACTTAAAAGTGCTGACGCCATTGTCATGCGCAAAGACCCCCCGTTTGACAGTGAGTATTTTTACGCCACACACTTGCTCGAACAAGCTGAACGCGAAGGCGCGCAGGTGTTCAACAAACCAGCCGCTTTGCGTGATCACCCTGAGAAGCTAGCCATTCTGGAATTTGCTCAGTTCATCAGTCCGACACTTGTGACACGCAGTGCCAATGCCATTCGCGCTTTTCATGCGCAGCACCGTGACATCATTTTGAAGCCGCTTGATGGCATGGGTGGTATGGGTATCTTTCGTGTCAAGGATGATGGGCTGAATTTGGGCGCCATCATTGAAAGTCTTAACCGAGATGGCACACAAACCGTGATGGTGCAAAAGTTCATCCCCGCCATTGACAAAGGTGACAAGCGCGTGCTCGTCATCGGCGGTAAGGTGGTGCCCTATTGCTTGGCGCGTATTCCACAAGGCGGCGAAGTGCGTGGCAACTTGGCAGCAGGTGGCAAAGGCGTGGCGCAGCCGATCTCCGCACGCGATCAAGCAATCGCCGAGGCACTGGGCCCTCTTCTTGCCAAGCGAGGGTTGTTGCTGGTTGGTTTAGATGTGATTGGTGACTGCCTGACTGAAGTGAATGTGACTAGCCCAACGTGCTTTCAAGAAATTTTTGATCAGACTGGCTTTGATGTGGCCGCCATGTTCGTCGATGCGCTAGAAGTCGCTTCAAAACCTAGCGCCACAACTGGCCATTTACAAAGACCTTGAGCTCGCCGGATGCAAACGGGGTCCACACTTCGTTGGTTGTCAGAGGTGTTGTCACCACGACGGCCACGCGATCATCGGGTGTGGCGTAGTCGGCGAAGTTGATGCTCAAATCTTGATCACTCAGCGTGGCGCTGGCAAATGGATGTTTGCGCTCGATGTAGCTAAGGTGGGTCGAGGCGTGTGCCCACAGGGCTTGGCCATTGGAAAGCAAAAAATTGAATGTGCCATGTTTGGAAATTTGTGGGACCAGCTCTTTCAAAGTCAGTGTCAACTCATCAATGGATGGCATGTTCGCATGTGACTTGGCCAGCTCTTGCATCAACCAGCAAAACGCCAATTCACTGTCGGTGTCACCTACGGCTTTGAAGCCGCCGTGTAAGCGTGGTGCGTAGTTTTCTAAATTGCCGTTGTGCGCAAACACCCAGTAACGCCCCCACAGTTCACGCACAAACGGGTGGCAGTTTTCTAGTGATACCACGCCTTGTGTCGCTTTGCGGATATGTGAAATCACGTTGCGGCTTTTGATGGGGTACTTGCGAATCAACTCTGCCACGGGGGATGTGCTGGCCGGCAGGTGGTCAATGAAGTGGCGCAGGCCACGGTCCTCTTCGGAGCCTTCAAAAAAGGCAATGCCCCATCCATCGGCATGGTGGTCGGTTACCCCTGCGCGCTGAGCAAAGCCGCTGAAACTGAATGTGGCGTCTGTGGGGTTTTTACAGTTGAGTCCAAGTAGTTGGCACATGGTCTTAGTCAGGCAAGTGGGATGACGTGGCACAGGCTTCGCAAATACAAGCTTTATTTTGTGCGGCAGCAGGTACTTTTGCCAGCAGCTCTGCGGCGAACGTCACGTTCACGCACCAGCACTTGGCAATCGGTTGCCCTGTGAGTTTGGCCGCCTCCATGGCACATTGATTGGGCCGCCCGCACAAAGGGCAAGTGCACGTATCTACCGAGGAAGATAAGGGTTTAGGCATGCCTCAAAGTGTAGCCATGCGAACAAGGCACAATCACAAACGCTTATGTACGAATTTCCGCCCACGCCAGAGGCCGCCCAGTTGCGGCTTGACCATGTCAGCCCAAAGGACTATGCGCATACACGCAACGCTCTCGACGGCGCGGTCACGCATTTGTCGCCGTACCTGACACATGGATTTTTGAGTGTGCCCGATGTGGCCAGCGTCATGTACCACCAGCACCGTGTGGGCGTGCAACACAAGCTGATTTATGAGCTAGGTTGGCGCGAATATTTTCAGCACATGCACCAGCACTTGGGTGATGGCATTGCGCAGTCATTGCGCGAAGGCGTCTTGCCTGATTCTGAATACAGCACTGAGTTGCCAGAGGATGTGCGCCACGCTTGCACCCGCGTGCCTGTGATCGACAACGCCATTCGCATGCTCTACACCACGGGGTACTTACACAACCACGCACGTCTGTGGGTGGCCAGCTACATCGTGCATTTACGCAAAGTGCATTGGCGGGTGGCAGCCGATTGGATGTACAGCCATTTGTTGGATGGCGACATCGCCAGCAATTACCTCAGTTGGCAGTGGGTGGCCGCGACGGGTAGTCATAAGCCCTATTTGTTCAATGCAGAGACGGTTGAAAAATTCGCACCAGAAATTTGGCACAGCCGTGGCACGTCCATTGATGTGAGCTATGAGCTGATGGAAATCTTGGCTACCAGTCAAGCCACTGTGGCGCAGGTGCGTAAAAACGAATTGGCATGGGACGAGCCCAGGGTGCTGTCCGAGCCTGTAGAGGTCTTGGGTTTTGTGCAGCCTGCGTCGGAGGTGGTGGCGGGGCAAGATGTGTGGTTGGTGCACCCGTGGGTGTTGGCCGATTTGCCATCTGACTTGCCTGCCGATGTGGTGTGTGTGGCGGTTGCATTCGCCGAGCATGCGCAAGCCCATCCTTGGAATGCCTTGCGTTGGCATTTTGTCGGTGAGCGTATGGCCGCACTCACACCGCACCGTTGGTTTGGTTCTGCCCAAGACGTGATGCGGGCACTACGAGATGCGCGCAGTGTCCAGACCGTGGCGCATTTATGTTTGCCCGACCTCAGCGATAGCCAAGTGCAGTTGAGGCCTGCGCCAAGGCTGTTTCGTCAACTGGATAAACCCATGGATTCGTTTAGCAAATGGTGGGTGCAAGTGAATAAAAACGTGCGCCATTTGCAGCAGCTGGTATACCCGCTACCCACGCGCACACCAACGCCTTGACAGCGCGTGAAAGCGTTTCATTCGCCAGGCGCGGGTGAGATCTTGGTGATGAAGTATTCCGTCTCGCCAAAGCAGCTGGGCAAACCTTTGTGTTGTTCATATTCGATCACCACTTTTTGACCAATGTGCTTGTTGATTTGGTCTGCCACGGCATCATCGCGAACAGTGAAAGCAAATTTCTCAGGAATGGCTGGCAGCGTGGCCAGGGCGCGAATTTGTTCGCCTTCCCAAGTTTTGCAGACCCAACCTTTGTAGGAGAGCTTTTGCACAAACCCCACGCTCTCACCTTGGGAGTAGGTGAAGTGGTATGAGAACAGCAAATAGATGCCAGCTGCCATCAGCACTGTCAATGCCAAACCAATCACGGTGCGCAGGGCAAAGCGAAGGGTGGCGCTAATCAAAGGGTGTGTCATGGCCATCTCTCAATTCAAACATGTAATCCCTGAATCATAGTTCGCAGCCTCTATGAAAACCGGCTCCCTAGGGAGCCGTTTTTTGCTTCACTCAACAGTGATCAGACTTGGTCAGCCTTGCTTAGGCGTGGCCCGCCTTGACTTTCAAGCGCCATGCATGCAACAAAGGCTCGGTGTAGCCGCTGGGTTGCTCTTTGCCTTTGAACACCAAGTCGAGGGCCGCTTGATATGCCGGCGCTTTGGCAAAACGTCCCGCCATTTTTTGGTAAGCCTTGTCGCCTGCGTTTTGCTTATCCACCACTGATGCCATGCGTTTGAAGGTGTCCTTCACTTCGGCCTCTGTCACCACGCCGTGGTGCAACCAGTTGGCGATGTGTTGGCTAGAAATGCGCAGGGTGGCGCGGTCTTCCATCAAGCCGACGTTGTGGATGTCCGGCACTTTCGAACAGCCGACGCCTTGGTCTACCCAACGCACTACATAGCCCAAGATGCCTTGTACGTTGTTGTCCAATTCTTGTTGCTTTTCAGCAGGTTTCCAGTTGGCCTTGGTCACCACAGGTACTTGCAGCAAGTCGTTCAAGAGGCTGTCGCGTACCTTGTTGTAGTTGACCTTTTCCAACTCTTTTTGCACGTCAACCACTTTGACCTGGTGATAGTGCATGGCATGCAAAGTGGCAGCGGTGGGGCTGGGCACCCATGCGGTGTTGGCGCCTGCTTTGGGGTGGCCAATTTTCTGTTTCAGCATTTCGGCCATCAGATCAGGCATGGCCCACATGCCTTTGCCAATTTGCGCCTTGCCGCGCAAGCCGCATGACAAACCGGCCAACACGTTGTTTTTCTCGTAGGCTTGAATCCATGCGCTGGTTTTCATATCGCCTTTGCGCAGCATGGGGCCTGCTTGCATGGCAGTGTGCATTTCATCGCCGGTGCGGTCCAAGAAGCCCGTGTTGATGAACGCCACACGGCTGGCCGCTGCAGCGATACAGGCTTTCAAGTTGACGCTGGTGCGGCGTTCTTCGTCCATGATGCCCAATTTGACGGTGCTGTCCTTGAGGCCCAACACCTTTTCAACGCGGCCAAACAACTCGCAAGCAAACGCCACTTCGGTGGGGCCGTGCATTTTGGGTTTGACGATGTAGACCGAGCCTGTGCGCGAATTGCGAATGCCGTTTTTGCCATGCCCTTGCAAGTCGTGCAAAGCGATGGTGGTGGTGATGACGGCGTCCATGATGCCTTCTGGGATTTCGTGCAGCTGGCCATCTTTGCCTGTGTAAAGAATGGCGGGGTTGGTCATCAAGTGGCCCACGTTGCGAAGGAATAGCAGCGAGCGGCCGTGCAATTTGATGACCTGGCCATTTTTGCCCTTGTATTCGCGGTCTGCGTTCAAGCCGCGCGTGAAGGTTTTGCCGCCTTTTTCAACGGTTTCAGTTAAGGTGCCTTTGACGATGCCTAACCAATTGCTGTAAGCCAGCACTTTGTCGTCGGCATCGACCACGGCGACCGAGTCTTCCAAATCGAGGATGGTGGACAAGGCTGCTTCCACAATCAGATCGCTTACGCCCGCAGGGTCAGTTGCGCCGATGGGTGTGTTGCGGTTGATTTGCAAATCGAGGTGCAAGCCGTTGTGCACAAACAGCACAGACGAGGGCTCGGCCATCTTGCCTTGAAAGCCCACGAATTGGGCGGCTTTGGCCAGCTTGGTGGTTTTACCGCCTTTGAGGGTGACGACCAATTCGCCGTTGACCACTGCGTAGCCGGTGGAGTCGATGTGCGAGCCGCTTTTCAAGGGCACGGTACGGTCAAGCACGTAGCGTGCGTAGTCAATGGCATTTGCGCCGCGTTTGGGGTTGTAGGTGCCTGTTTTTTCACAGCCATGTGTTTCGGGCAGAGCATCTGTGCCATACAACGCGTCATACAACGAGCCCCAACGTGCGTTGGCGGCATTCAGGGCATAGCGGGCGTTGAGCACGGGCACCACGAGTTGTGGGCCAGCTTGCAAGGCCAATTCGGCGTCCACGTTTTGGGTCGTGGCTTTGACTTTGTCGGGTTGAGGAACGAGGTAGCCAATTTTTTCCAAGAACTTGCGGTAGGCCTTCATGTTTTTGATGGGGCCGGGGTTGGCGCTGTGCCACTTGTCCATTTCGGTTTGCAGGCGGTCACGCTCGGCCAGCAAGGCGATGTTCTTGGGTGCCAAGTCTTGCACGATGGCGTCGAAACCTTTCCAAAATTTTTCGCTGCTCACGCCGGTGTCGGGCAACACTTTGGTCTCGATGAATTTGTACAAGTTGGTGGCAACTTGCAAGCTGCGTACTTGCGTGCGCTTGGTGGTGTCTTGGCTCATGGTGAAGTCTCTCTGGGTAAATCAAAAAGGGAAAATCAAGTCGGATCTTATTGGATTGCGTGCGCCTCATTGCATCGTCAGCTTTTGGGCTGTCGTGACAAATTGGTACGTAATCCTCGTTGTGCGAGTTTTTACTTTTCGGGTGTCAGCAAGTGACCGTGACGTAAGCCGCGCCAAGTGCTGAGGGTTAAACCCAAAATTAACAGCGAGGTCACGGCCAGCAGCAAAGTTGCTGGCAGTTGCACCCAAGCACCATTGGGCGCGTCCGATAAACGTAAAGTGAGTGAGGTGAATGCCGCTAAAGGGAAGCTCATGCCCCATTGGGCCATGCTGAAGGGTTGCTCGCGGATGAGCGCTATTTGTGTTGTGGCCAGTAGCAAGAAAAATGCGCCGATGCCCCACATCATCCATACCAACGTCAAGGGGGCATCCAGTTGCAACAAACTCAAGCCGCCAATGGATGGTGGAACCAAGGTGATGAACCAACTCGGCGCTAACCGTGCAGGCAAAGGACCCGCTTGCGCCAAGCGAACAAACAACAAAGTGAGGAGCACGAGCCACAACACGATGCCAATGCCAAATTGAGCCGTGGCCCATGCTTCTAAGCCAATGCTCACGCCCCCGAGGGGCGCGAGCACATTACCCACCACGGGGATGAAAAACACCGGTGTGAAGGTGGCCCATTGCAAGCCGCCGTTCTCGGCGTTGTTCAGCCAGCGCTCAATCACCCACACGGTGGCTGCAATTTCTAAGATCGAACCCACGCACCAAAGAAACGTCAGGGCGGTATCGAGGTTGCGGTTGGTGCCCCAAAATAAATTAATGCCTAAGCTTGCTAACAGAAGAATTGAAATCGGCAGCGTGGCCATGAAGGCGTGACGCACAGGGTGGCGCATGTCGGCAGCCACAGCTTTGGGGTGCGCTTGCAAACGAACCATGCAAGCGAGGCACAACAACACGAAAATCAGCTGTGCAAAGATGGCAGCGACCAAGCCCAAGCCAAGTGCTGTGTCCCCAAACACATCGGTGGCGCGAAGCCACGCTTGCGACAAACCGCACCAGCCCATGACCATGGCAAACCAAGCGGGTGCGAGATACTCTAAAAGCGCAACTGCGCGTGTGATTCGACTGGGATGGTGTGTCGGCGCTTGGGTATTCATAGGCCAGATTTTAGGTGTCAGACGTGTTTTCATGCCCGTGGATAATTCATGCATGGACAAACTCAAAGCCTTTGAGTCTTTTGTGTCGGTGGCCTTGAAAGGTAGCTTGACCGCTGCAGCCAAAGCCGAGGGGGTTGCCCCCGCCATCATGGGGCGGCGCTTGGATAGCTTGGAAGCGCACTTGGGCGTCAAGCTCTTGGTGCGCACCACGCGACGCATCACGCTCACTCACGAGGGCACCGCATTCCTTGAAGACTGTCAACGCTTGCTGGCCGAAGTGGCCAATGCCGAAGCGAGTGTGAGTGCGGGCGGCCTCAAAGCCAGCGGTCATTTGCGTGTCACCGCGCCAGCGGGCTTTGGCCGACGTCATGTGGCGCCTTTGGTGCCGAAGTTTCACAGCATGCATCCGGATGTGACGGTGTCACTGAATTTGAGCGATCGTGTGGTCGACTTGGCCGCTGAAGGTTTTGATTGCGCTGTGCGTGTGGGCGATTTGCCCGACTCAAGTTTGGTGAGTGTGCGCATGGCGGACAACCGCCGCTTGTGTGTGGCGACCCCTGAATTCCTAAAACGCTATGGCGCCCCCAAGCTGCCAAGCGATTTGATGCGTTTCAAATGTTTGACACTGTCGAGCGACGCGTCGCAAACCCGTGGTTGGGCGTTCCGCGTGCCTGTCACTGGTAAGAGCCATGAAGGCCAAACGCATGAAGTGATTCATTTGCGCCCCAGCGGACCGATGGACTGTTCAGACGGTCAAGTGCTGCATGATTGGTGTTTGGCAGGTTATGGCATTGCATGGCGCAGTACGTGGGAGGTGGAGTCTGAAATCAACAGCGGCAAACTCGTGCCTGTGCTGGAAGAATTTGCCGCACCGCCCAATGGCATTTATGCCGTGTTCTCGCAGCGCAAGCACTTGCCTTTGCGCTTGCGCTTGTGGATTGACTTCTTGAAGGACCACTATGGCCATGCCAACTACTGGAGCGCCCCGTAAAATCTAGCCATGCTCCAAGTTAAACAAGAATTGCTGGCCGCATTGGGCCAAGCCCTCGAGACGCTTTTGCCTGGCTCAGCCAGCAAGGCGGCTTTTGAGTCGCCCAAGGTTGCCGCGCATGGCGACTACGCCATCACCGCTGCCATGCAGCTGGCCAAACCCCTCAAGCTCAACCCTCGTCAACTTGGAGAACAGTTGCGTGATGCTTTGTTGGCTGCGCCCGTGTACCAACAATGGGTGCAAGACATTGAAATTGCAGGCCCTGGTTTCATCAACATCCGCTTGAAGCCTGCGGCCAAGCAGCAAATTGTGCGCGAGGTGTTGGCGGCCAAAGCACAGTTTGGTTTTCAACCTGACCACGGGCAGCGCGTGTTGGTGGAGTTCGTGTCGGCCAACCCCACGGGTCCTTTGCATGTCGGCCACGGTCGCCAAGCGGCACTGGGTGATGCGATTTGCAATTTGTTCGAGACCCAAGGTTGGCATGTGTACCGCGAGTTTTATTACAACGATGCGGGTGTGCAAATCAACACCTTGGCCAAGAGCACGCACTTTCGCGCGCAAGGCTTCAAACCCGGAGACGACTGCTGGCCGATTGACCCCGAGAACCCAGAGAGCAAAGCGTTTTATAACGGCGATTACATCCAAGATATTGCCTCCGATTTCTTGGCTGGCAAAACCGTCAAATCGGATGACCGCGAATTCACTGCCAGTGGCGACGTGAATGACGTCGATGGCATGCGCGAATTCGCTGTGGCTTATTTGCGGCATGAACAAGACTTGGACCTCAAAGCCTTTGACGTCAAATTTGACAACTATTATTTAGAAAGCAGCCTCTACACCAGCGGCAAAGTGGCCGATGCGGTGAATCGTTTGCAAGCCGCAGGTAAAACCTATGAGCAAGACGGTGCGTTGTGGCTCAAGTCCACCGACTACGGCGACGACAAAGACCGCGTGATGAAGAAAACCGACGGCACCTACACGTATTTCGTGCCCGATGTGGCTTATCACATCACCAAGTGGGAGCGCGGCTTCACCAAGGTGGTGAACATTCAAGGCACCGACCACCACGGCACCATCGCCCGCGTGCGTGCAGGTTTGCAAGCCGCGAATGTCGGCATTCCCGAGGGCTACCCCGACTACGTGTTGCACACCATGGTGCGTGTGATGCGCGGTGGCGAAGAGGTGAAGATCAGCAAACGCGCGGGCAGCTACGTGACCTTGCGCGACTTGATTGAATGGACCAGCAAAGACGCCGTGCGCTTTTTCTTGCTGAGCCGCAAGCCCGACACCGAGTACACCTTCGATGTGGATTTGGCCGTGCAAAAGAACAACGACAACCCCGTGTATTACGTGCAATACGCCCATGCGCGCATTTGCTCGGTATTGCGTGCGTGGACGGAGAAAGACGGTGGCGATGTGGCCGCGCTTAAAGACGTCGACCTGTCTGCGCTCGAGAGCCCACAGGCACAAGCCCTCATGTTGCAACTCGCCAAGTACCCAGCCATGCTCACCGCAGCGTCATCTGACTTTGCGCCGCATGATGTGACCTTTTACTTGCGTGACCTCGCAGCCACTTACCACAGCTACTACGATGCCGAGCGCATTTTGGTGGATGACGAAGCCGTGAAAAAAGCGCGCTTGGCCTTGGTCGCCGCAACGGCACAAGTGCTGCACAATGGCTTGGCGGTGTTGGGTGTGTCAGCCCCTGCCAGCATGTGAATACGACGGAGATCTTGAGCATGAATCAACAGCGCGGCAGCACTTTGGTGGGATTCATCATGGGGTTGGTGGTGGGCTTGGCCGTGGCCTTGGGGGTGGCGATTTACGTCACCAAAGTGCCTATTCCTTTCATGAGCAAAGGCCCTGCACGCTCTGCGGAGTCAGATGCGGCTGAAGCCGAAAAGAACAAAGATTGGGATCCAAACGCGCCGCTTTATGGGAAAAAGGCGACCAAGGGGGATGAATCAAAAGCAGATGCAAAGGTTGAAAGTAAGCCCGATGCTGCATCCAAGATTGATCCAAAAAGTGCAGATCCCTTGGGTGATTTGGCCAAAGTGAAATCAGCTGAGCCTAAGCCAGAAGCAAAAGCCAAAGCGGAGTCAAAAGCACCAGAGGTCAAAGCGCCAGAAACCAAGCCAGTAGAAGTGAAAACAGCGGAGCCTGTCACGACAGATCCGTTCATTTACTTTGTCCAAGCGGGCGCTTACCGCAGCAACGAAGAGGCTCAGGCCCAGCGTGCCAAAACAGCCATGTTGGGTTTGGACGCCAAGATCAGCGAGCGTGACCAAGGGGGGCGTACGGTCTACAGAGTCCGAGTTGGCCCGATGGATAAGACGGAGGCTGAGCGCGTGCGTGCCAAACTTGAAGCAGCTCATATTGATTCCGCCATGGTGCGGGTGCAACGTTAAACACCAAGAGGTCTATCCATGAAACGTCGTGAATTTTCGCTGGCCGCCATTTCCGCTGCGGCTGTGACGGGTTTGCCATTGGCGGCACAGGCCCAAGGCCCTGCTGCAGTGAAGCCGGTCGAAGGCAAAGATTATTTGTCGCTCGACAAGCGTGTGCCGACTGACGTTGGTGCGGGCAAGATTGAACTCATTGAGTTTTTTTGGTACAGCTGCCCACACTGCAATTCTTTTGAGCCACAGTTTGCTGCGTGGGTCAAAGCTGCCCCCAAAGATGTGGTGGTGCAACGCGTACCGGTACGTTTTCGTGATGACTTTGAAGCGCAACAGCGTGCGTACTACGTGTTCGAGTCACTCAATATGGTTGACGCTATGCACGGCAAGTTGTTCCACGCCATTCACACCGAGCGTCAGCAACTCAGCACCGCGCAGGCTTTGGCTGCATGGGCCAACAAAAACGGCTTGCCCGAGAAAAAGTTCATGGACACGTTCAACAGCTTTGGCGTGGCCACCAAAGCGCGTCGTGCAACCCAATTGCAAGATGCGTTCAAAGTGCAAGGCGTGCCCGCGCTAGGCATTGCCGGTCGTTTCTACACCGATGGTGGACTGGCGCAGTCCATGGACCGCGCTTTGCAAGTTGCCGACTATCTGATTGGCGAAGTGCGTCGCGGTCGCTAAGTCAATTCGTGGTTTTCGCCCAACGGGCAATGGGTCAGCACGGAAATTGCTTCTATCAGATGGTTAGAATGCCACAACTTAACGAGCAATATTCGTGCCTTGACTCCATACGCTTCTTTCTCACTCGCGCTCCTGATGGCCATCGTGCCGGTAGCGGCGTCGGCGGAAAAGGCAGATCGCGACAAGCCCATGCACATTGAAGCTGACAACTTGGTTCATGATGAATTGAATCAAGTCAGCATTTTCACGGGGCGTGCCGTGTTGACCAAAGGCAGTCTGGTGATGCGCGGTGCTCGCATCGAAATTCGTGAAGACCCAGATGGTTATCAATCTGGCGTCATCCTCCCTGAACCTAACAAACGCGCATTCTTCCGACAAAAACGTGAAGGTGTGGATGAGTTCATGGAAGGCGAAGGTCAGCGCATTGAATTTGATGGTCGCGCAGACAAAATCAAACTCATCAAGGATGCAGAAGCTCGCCGCTACCGTGGCGCAGTGCTGTCCGATCAAATGACGGGTAACTTGATCATTTATGACAACTTGGCTGATGTGCTGAGCATTGATGGTCAAGTCACCAAAGAGGGTGGCAAGACGAGCTCGGGACGTGTCAGAGCAGTGTTGGCACCACGTAGCAAAACATTGGACAAACCGTGACCGAGATTCATTCACCCGCCTCTATTGCTGACACGGCCGAAAGTCGTCTGGAGGCGCGCCACCTGCAAAAAGCCTACGGCAGCCGCAAAGTGGTGCACGATGTGTCGATTTCTGTGAAGAAAGGCGAAGTGGTTGGTCTGCTAGGGCCCAATGGCGCTGGCAAGACCACGTCGTTTTACATGATCGTCGGTTTGGTTCGCGCCGATGGCGGCAGCATCACGATTGATGGCGAACCGGTGGCGCATTTGCCAATTCATCGACGCTCTCGTTTGGGTTTGAGCTATTTGCCGCAAGAGGCGTCGATCTTTCGCAAACTCAATGTGGAAGACAATGTGCGTGCGGTGCTGGAGTTGCAGCGCGACGACAACGGCAAACCTCTGCAGCACGATGAGATCGAAAAGCGTTTGACGTCGCTGTTGCAAGAACTGCGTGTTGAGCATTTACGCATGTCGCCCTCGGTTGCCTTGTCGGGTGGTGAGCGCCGACGTGTAGAGATTGCCCGGGCTTTGGCAACCAACCCACGCTTCATTCTGTTGGATGAGCCTTTTGCGGGCATCGACCCGATTGCCGTGATTGAGATTCAACGCATCATCGGCTTCTTGAAAGCGCGTGGCATGGGTGTGCTCATCACTGATCACAATGTGCGTGAAACACTGGGCATTTGTGACCATGCGTGCATCATCAGCGATGGCCGCGTTTTGGCACAAGGTACGCCGCATGAAATCATCGAGAACGCGGACGTGCGTCGCGTTTATTTGGGCGAACACTTCCGAATGTGACCATGAAACAAGGCTTATCACTTCGCGTTTCCCAACATCTGGCGCTCACGCCCCAGTTACAGCAGTCCATTCGACTGCTGCAATTGTCGACCCTCGAATTGAGCCAAGAAATTGAGCAAATGCTCGATGAGAATCCGTTTCTCGACAAAGACTTTGAAGAAGCGCCGCGCGAAGAGTTTGGCCTTGACAAAGCAGACACGCCTGCGCGTGACGAAGATATGGAGCCCGTGCGCGAAGTGCCATCGCTTGATGGCGGCATGTCTGAAATCAGTGTTGACAACTCTGCCAGTGACACAGAGCCCAGCGTCGACGGTGTGGCCGAGAGCTGGGATGGTGACGGCAGCGTCGAGTTTTCTGCCGACGATTCCGAATGGGGCGGCGACGCTCCAGCCAGTAACAGCAACAACACCGCAGACAGCGATGCCGCCGACGCCACCGAACTTGCACGCATGCAAGAGTCACTGGCGTCGCATTTGCACCGTCAAGCGCTGGCGCTGCGTTTGAGTCCCACTGACCAAGCGGCTTTGCGCTATTTGATTGAAAACCTCAACGACGATGGCTACCTCGAAGACACGTTGCGCAGCTTGGCCGAAGGCTTAGGGGGTGACGACGAAGAGCAAATCGAAGAACTTGAGCACCGCTTCCAAGTGGCCTTGTCGCTGCTGCAAAGCCTAGAGCCGGTGGGCGTGGGCGCACGCGATTTGTCCGAGTGTTTGATCTTGCAACTCAAAGCCTTAGAGCCCAAAGGCGAAGAGGCGCTACAAGTGCGCGACACAGCGATTCGTATGTGCAAGCAACCGATGGACATGTTGGCCAAGCGTGATTTCAAACGCTTGGCGGTATTGGTCGGTGACAGCGAAGCCAATGTGAAAGTGGCGATTGCCTTGATTGGCCGTTTAGAGCCTAAGCCTGGCCGACGCTTTGCCGATGTGGAGCGCCATGTGGTGGTGCCTGATGTGTTGGTGACGCGTGTGGGCAAGTCGAGCGCCGCGCCGAAATTCAAGGTGGCTTTGAACCCCGATGTCATGCCTCGCTTGCGCGTGCACGATATTTATGCCAACGCCCTCAAAGGCGGCAAAGGTGAAGCGCATGCAGGCTTGCAGCAACGTTTGCAAGAAGCGCGTTGGTTCATTAAAAACATCCAGCAGCGTTTTGACACCATCTTGCGCGTAAGCAATGCGATTGCTGAGCGCCAGAAAAACTTCTTCATCCACGGTGAACTCGCTATGCGTCCCATGGTGTTGCGTGAAATTGCCGAAGAGCTGGGGTTGCACGAGTCCACCATCAGCCGCGTGACGACCAACAAATACATGAGCACACCTTATGGCACGTTTGAGCTCAAGTATTTTTTCGGCTCAGGTTTGGAAACTGAAAGTGGCAACAACGCCTCCAGCACGGCGGTGCGTGCACTCATCAAACAGTTTGTCGCGAGCGAGAATCCCAAAAAGCCGCTGTCGGATAATCAACTCTCTGAAATGCTCAAAGAGCAAGGCATCGAGTGCGCCCGCCGCACCGTGGCCAAATACCGTGAGGCGCTGCGCATTGCGCCCACGACTCTGCGCAAAGCGCTGTGACAAATTGCGAGGCCACCCCTGAGTGGCCTCAACTGAAAAAGCTATGAACCAACTCCATCTTTTCCTACCCTGTGCGGCAGGTGTTGAAACCTATTTGGCCCAAGAGGTGCGCCAAATCACCGGCGTGGGAGACGAAGATTTGCGCGTGTTTCGCGCGGGTGTGATGGTGCGTACCTCGTGGCGGGATGTGCTGAAACTCAATTTACACAGCCGTTTGGCGCAACGTGTGTTGGTTGAACTTTCGCATACCCTGTACCGTCAAGAGCAAGATTTGTATCGCGCAGCAGGTGAGGTGGCCTGGGAGCTGTGGTTCTCGCCGAAGGAAACTTTCAAGATTGAAATCACAGCGCAACACAGCCCCTTGAAGAGCTTGAACTTTGCAGCGCTCAAAATCAAAGATGCTGTGGCTGATCGCTTTCGCCACAAGTTTGGCGTTCGCCCTGACGTCAACACCCAATGGCCGGATGCGCGCATTTATGCGCACTTGACCACCGATGAATGCACGCTTTACATCGATACCTCGGGTGAGCCGCTGTTCAAGCGCGGCTGGCGTGCAGACAAAGGTGATGCACCTTTGAAAGAAACATTAGCTGCCGCCATGCTGGCGGCCAGCGGCTGGAGCATGGGCGATGGCACAGCCGCCAATCCAAACGGCTTGGTGGCTCAAGGTGTGCCTTTGTACGACCCGTGTTGCGGCAGCGGCACCATTGCCGTGGAAGCAGCGCAAATAGCTTGCAACATGGCGCCAGGCGCTATGCGAAAGTTTGGTTTTCAAAAACTCATTCCTTACCAAGAGCATGTGTGGCATGGCTTGCTGGATAACGCCCGTGCGCAAGCGTGCGAGCCACGGGCGCCGATCTACGGCAGCGATGTGGCCTTCCGTATGGTGGACTTCGCGCAACGCAATGCGGAGCGCGGTGGCGTGGCCCATGCGGTACAACTGCGCGGCGGCGATGCCCTGCAACGCATGCCCCCCAGCGATGTGCCGGGCGTGATGTTGGTCAACCCACCCTATGGCGAACGCATCGAAGCCGCCGGTATTGCAGGTGCAGCACGTCGTGCGCGCTATTCGCCGCCCACCGACTATGTGTCGCCCTATGAAGACGTGAATCAAAACGGAGATACGGGTTTTGATGATGCTCCGTATGGCAGCGGAAATAGCAATGGCACGCTGCGCGACGACGTGCCACGCTTTGGCGCGCGCGACATTGCACAAACCGAAGACGGTGGCGATTTCTTTGCCCAACTCGCCAGCCACTGGAAGAAAAACTACGCGGGTTGGACTGCTTGGATGTTGACGCCTGACCTCAAGTTGCCCAGCCGCATGCGCTTTAAAGAGTCCCGCCGCGTGCCCATGTGGAATGGCCCGATTGAATGCCGGATGTTTCGCTTTGACCTGCGCGCGGGCTCGATGCGCAACAAAACATGACAGCAGCGCGCGTGGTGCTCGACACCAACATCGTGCTCGACCTTTGGCTCTATAAAGACTCAGCCACGTCGGCCTTGCTTGAGGCACTTGAAACCAAGCGTGTGCAATGGCTGGCTACACAGGTGATGCGTGACGAGTTAGAGCGCGTGTTGGCGTATAGCCACATCGCCAGTCGCTTGGCGTTCAGTCAACTCAAGGCGCAAGACATCTTGGCGCAGTGGGATGCATACGCACAGTTGATGCCCATTGCGCCCAAGTGCCAGTTTGTGTGCAAAGACAGCGATGACCAAAAGTTCATCGACCTCGCCGCCGAGCACAAAGCCCAACTCATCAGCAAAGATAAGGCCGTGTTGACCATGCGCAACCGCTTGGCACGTTTGGGCGTGGCTGTGGGAAAAGCGTTTCCAGCGGCGTGACCCGCTTAAAAAAGCGGGAGCACTTTCACGTGTTTTGCGTTGTGAACAGGCTTAGTGCTGCTCGAGCAAATCCAGCAAAGTTCGAAGCGCATGTTGTGCTGCGGCTTCACGCACGGCAGCGCGGTCGCCGCTGAAATGCATATGCTCTGTTTTGACCCACGCGGTTTCGGCGCCCAGCGTGGGACCAGCATCACTGGGCGTGGCCCATGCAAACCACACGGTTCCCACAGGTTTGTCGGCGCTGCCGCCTGTTGGTCCGGCGATGCCTGTGACAGCCAATGTCACTTGCGCGTGTGAACGACGCATGGCGCCTAGCGTCATGGCTTGCGCCACGGCTTCACTCACGGCACCGTGTTCAGCAATCAAAGCAGAGTCAATGCCCAGCATCTCGTGCTTGGCCTCGTTGGAGTAGGTGACAAAGCCACGCTCGAACCAGTTGCTAGAGCCGGACAAATCGGTGCAATTGGCGGCGATCATGCCGCCGGTGCAGCTTTCTGCCGTGGCCAACATCCAGCCATGTTGTTGCAGCACTTCGGCCAGTTGTTCCGTCAAGGTAAGTGAACTCATAGCGCTCTCCAAATGGCGATGACCAACAAAGTACAAAATGCAGCCACCAAGTCATCAAAGATGATGCCCCAGCCGCCCCGCCATCCAAAACCTTTGAACACGCCATCGGCCCAACGCACGGGGCCGGGCTTGGCGGCATCAAAGTAACGGAACAGCACAAACGCCACCAGCTGGCCCCAAAACGTGGTGGGTGTCACCAGCCACAGCACCAACCAAAACGCAATCACCTCGTCCCACACAATCGCGCCCGGATCAGCCACGCCCATGTGCTGCGCAGTGACGGTGCAAGCCCACCAGCCGACCAATGTGGAGGATGCAATCAGCACACCTATTTGTAGCGGACTGAGCAACAGTTGCAAGAGGGCAAACACCGCCCATGCCCACAAAGTACCAGCCGTACCCGGTGCGAAACGCGACAAGCCAGAGCCCGCGCCAAGCGCGATGAAATGGGCGGGGTGCGACATCAAAAAACGGTGGTTGAGCTGGGGTGTGAAAGCAGTCATAGGGTTTTACGCTTCAAGCAAAGTGGTCAAACGATGCAAAGCGTTTGGTAATAGGCTGGCCTTGCGGGTCCAGTACCACCAAGCCTTGTGCGGCTGTGATGCGCCCAATGCGTGTGACGGGTGTGTTGCTTTCCCACGCAGCGGCATGCACCAACTCGCGTTGGTTCACAGGGGCGGTGAAGCACAGCTCGTAGTCGTCCCCTCCAGACAGAGCGAACTCCAAGCGTTTGTTCCAAGGCAAGTCGGCCATGAGGTTGGTGATGCCAGCGGCTAAGCGTGCCTCGCCAAAGTAGCCTGCGGCTTGTAACCATGCGGTGTCAATCTGTGCACCCACTCCGGAGCGTTTGAGGATGTGGCCCAAGTCGCCCAGCAAACCATCACTCACATCAATGGCTGCATTGGCCACGGCGCGTAGTGCGGTACCGAGTGCCACGCGTGGTGTGGGTTGCTCCATGCGCAGTCGCGTTTGTTCAAATGCTTCGCCTGAAAGGCGATGTGTGCCGCGAAACACTTCCAGGGCCAATCGGGCATCGCCCACTGTGCCACTGATGTAAATGTCATCACCCACTTGCGCGTTTTGACGCAGCAGCGCGTCACCCGGTGGCACTTCGCCAAACACGGTGATGCAAATATTGAGAGGGCCATGGGTGGTGTCGCCGCCGACGAGTTCACAGCCGTGCTCATCGGCCAGTGCAAGCAAGCCGCTGGAAAAAGCAGCCAACCAAGTTTCGTCAACGCGCGGCAAAGACAGCGCCAGCGTGAAACCCAAAGGTTCTGCGCCCATCGCGGCCAAATCGCTCAGGTTCACAGCCAAAGCTTTGTGGCCCAAGCGTGCAGGATCGACTGTGCTTAGAAAGTGGCGGCCTTCTACCAGCATGTCGCTGGATACGGCCAGTTGCATACCTTCGGTGGGGCGTAACAAGGCGCAGTCGTCTCCCACGCCCAAGGCTGCTCTGTGTGTGGGGCGCTTGAAATAGCGCTCGATCAGATCAAATTCACCCATGATGGTCGTCAGTGCAGGTTGCGTTTGCCGGGCGCATCACTGAGCGCGTCGAGCACAAACATGGGAATGTCCACATCAAACTTCTCACCGTCTTCGGCCACGCAAAAGTAGCTGCCGTGCATGGTTCCTGTGGGCGTGCGAAGGCGGGTGCCACTGGTGTATTCGAACTGCTCACCGGGCTTCAAGAAGGGCTGATGCCCGACGACGCCCAGCCCTTTGATTTTTTCGTGCGAACCGTTGGCATCGTTCACATTCCAAGTTCGCGAAATGAGCTGTGCCGCCACATCGCCCACATTGGTGAGGGTGATCGTGTAGGCAAACATGTACAAATCGCCGTCCGGATCGGATTGCTCAGACAGGTATTGCGGTTGAACTTCGACTTGGAATTGGTAGCGTGGCATGGGGTGATTTTGGATGAAATAATCAACCCATGACCAGCACACGCCCAAAATTCAATATCGCTCCTTCTATCTTGTCTGCCGACTTCGCCTATTTGGGCGATGAGGTGAAAAACGTCATCGCTGCGGGCGCTGACTGGATTCACTTTGACGTGATGGACAACCACTACGTGCCCAACCTGACGTTCGGCCCCATGATTTGCCAAGCCTTGAAGCCACACGCCAAAACGTCAGCCGGCGTGGCCGTGCCGATTGACGTGCATTTGATGATTTCGCCCGTCGACGCTTTGGCCGCTTCGTTTGCCGAAGCCGGGGCTGACTACATCAGCTTTCACCCAGACGCGAGCGCCCATGTGCACCGCAGCATCCAAGCGATCAAGAGTAAGGGTGTGAAGGCGGGCTTGGTGTTCAACCCCGCCGAGCCGCTGGACGTGCTGGAGTGGACGATTGACGAAATTGACCTCATCCTCATCATGAGCGTCAACCCCGGCTTTGGTGGGCAAAGCTTCATTGACTCAGCCTTGCGCAAAGTCGAGCTGGCGCGCAAGTGGATTGAGCGCAGCGGCAAAGACATTCGCCTGGAAGTGGATGGCGGTATCAAACCCGACAACATTCGCCAAGTGGCTGACGCAGGCGCCGACACCTTTGTGGCGGGCAGCGCTATTTTTGGCAAGCCCGACTACACAGTGGTGATTGAGCAAATGCGAGCCGCATTGGTTTAAATACGGCTTTAAAACTAGGGTAAACCAAACTTGTAACCTTGGCTTTAATCGCGTTTAATTGATAAGCTGTTGCTGATATATTAATTGCGATAGCAAAGTTACAAGCAAAGGTTCATCTCGATGTCACTCATGATTGGCGTTCCCGCCGAAACAGCTGTAGGCGAGACGCGTGTGGCGCTCACGCCTGAAACAGCCAAAAAACTCATTGCCCAAGGTCACGTGGTTCGCCTCCAGTCTGGTGCTGGCGTTGCAGCCAGTGTTCCAGATGAGGCCTATGCTGCCGTGGGCGTTGAGCTGGTCACTGCAGATCAAGCCTGGGCCAACGATTTGGTGCTAAAGGTTCGCGCCCCTGAAGTGGCAGAAATGTCGAGCATCAAACAGGGCACGACAGTGGTGGGCATGTTGGAGCCCTTCAATCGCGAAGGATTGGAACGGCTGGCTGCAGCAGGCGCCACCGGTTTTGCGCTTGAAGCTGCACCACGCACCACCCGCGCGCAAAGCATGGATGTGCTTTCCAGCCAAGCCAATATCGCTGGCTACAAGGCCGTCATGTTGGCCGCAGACAAGTACCAACGCTTCTTTCCTATGCTGATGACGGCGGCAGGCACTGTCAAGGCGGCTCGTGTGGTCATCTTGGGTGTCGGTGTGGCAGGCTTGCAGGCCATTGCCACCGCCAAACGTTTGGGCGCGGTGATTGAGGCGACCGATGTACGCCCCGCGGTGAAAGAACAAATCGAGTCGCTGGGCGCCAAGTTCATCGATGTGCCATTTGAAAACCAAGAAGAACGCGACTGCGCCGAAGGTGTGGGCGGCTACGCCCGCCCCATGCCACAAAGCTGGCTCGACCGTCAAAAGGCCGAAGTGGCCAAGCGCGTGGCCTTGGCTGACATCGTCATTACCACCGCGCTCATCCCTGGTCGTGCCGCACCTGTGTTGGTGACAGAAGAGATGGTCAAGTCCATGAAGCCAGGTGCAGTGATTGTTGATATCGCTGCAGGCAAGGGCGCTCACGGTACAGATGGCAACTGCCCTCTGACCGAAGCCGGCAAAACCGTGATCAAGCATGGGGTTGTCATTGTGGGTGAGACCAATTTACCTGCCTTGGTGGCTGCAGATGCGAGCGCCTTGTATGCCCGCAATGTGTTGGACTTCTTAAAACTCATCGTCGACAAAGACAAGGGCTTGCACCTGAACATGGAAGACGACATCGTGGCCGCTTGCCTTGTCACACGAGACGGCCAAGTGACGCGCGCCTAACGCAGAAGGAATAAACAATGGATGCTGTATCTCCCACCCTCGTCAACCTCATCATCTTCGTACTGGCTATTTATGTGGGTTACCACGTGGTGTGGAATGTGACTCCCGCCTTGCACACGCCACTGATGGCCGTGACCAATGCCGTCTCTGCCATCGTCATCGTGGGCGCCATGTTGGCTGCAGCCATGACCGAAACCACACTCGGCAAATCGATGGGCGTTTTGGCGGTTGCTTTGGCAGCAGTCAATGTGTTTGGTGGCTTCATGGTCACGCGTCGAATGCTGGAGATGTTTAAGAAAAAAGAGAAGCCCGCTAAGGCCGCAGGAGACCAAGCATGAATTTCGACTTCGTCTCCATGAACCTCGTCACCTTGTTGTACTTGGTGGCCAGTATTTGTTTCATTCAAGCGCTCAAAGGTTTGAGTCATCCCACCACATCGATTCGTGGCAATGTGTTTGGCATGACCGGCATGACCATTGCTGTGCTCACCACAGCCGCGCTGATTGCCAAACTTAGCGGGGGCACCTTGGGCTTGAGCTGGGTGTTGTTGGGGCTGGTGATTGGCGGTGGCGCAGGCACGATCATGGCTGCCCGTGTGGAAATGACCAAGATGCCAGAGCTGGTGGCCTTCATGCACAGCATGATTGGTTTGGCTGCCGTGTTCATCGCTGTGGCCGTGGTGGCGGAGCCTTATGCTTTCAATATCGTGGCCAAGGGCGATCCCATTCCGGTCGGTAACCGCCTTGAGTTGTTCTTGGGCGCAGCCATCGGTGCCATCACGTTCAGTGGCTCGGTCATTGCATTTGGCAAGCTCTCTGGGAAATACAAGTTCCGTTTGTTCCAAGGTGCGCCCGTCACGTTCCCTGGCCAACATTTGCTCAATCTTTTGATGGGCGTCGCCACGGTGGGCTTTGGTCTGATGTTCATGTTCACCCAAGACTGGAATGCCTTCTATGCCATGCTGGCGCTGTCATTTGTGTTGGGCGTACTCATCATTATTCCGATTGGTGGCGCAGATATGCCGGTGGTGGTGTCTATGCTCAACAGCTATTCGGGTTGGGCCGCAGCAGGCATTGGGTTCTCGCTCAATAACAGCATGCTCATCATTGCGGGTTCGTTGGTGGGGAGCTCGGGCGCGATTTTGAGTTACATCATGTGCAAGGCGATGAATCGCTCGTTCTTCAGTGTGATCTTGGGTGGCTTTGGTGCCGAAGCTGGCAGCACGGCTGGCGGTAGTCAAGAGCAACGCCCTGTCAAAAGCGGTAGCGCCGACGATGCCGCCTACATCTTGGCCAACGCCGAGACCGTGGTCATCGTGCCCGGCTACGGTTTGGCCGTCGCCCGCGCTCAACACGCGGTGAACGAACTAGCCGAGAAGTTGATGCACAAAGGCATCACCGTCAAATACGCGATTCATCCAGTGGCAGGACGCATGCCAGGCCACATGAACGTGCTCTTGGCCGAGGCCGAAGTGCCCTATGACCAAGTGTTTGAGATGGAAGACATCAATGGCGAATTTGGTCAAGTGGATGTGGCCATCGTCTTAGGCGCCAACGACGTAGTCAACCCCGCTGCTCTCGAGAAAGGCAGCCCGATTTACGGCATGCCTATCTTGGAAGCCTACAAAGCCAAAACCGTGATCGTGAACAAGCGCTCCATGGCTTCTGGCTATGCAGGTTTGGACAATGAGCTGTTCTACATGGACAAGACCATGATGGTGTTTGGCGATGCAAAGAAAGTGGTGGAGGACATGGTCAAGGCAGTTGATTAAACTTCTGCTTGGGCTTTGACTTCAGGGGCGTCTGTGACGCCCCTTCTTATTTCAGTTGTGTAACCATGCTTCATTCATTGACTCAATTTCAAGCAGCCATCGTTGATCTCGATGGCACGATGGTGGATACCTTAGGAGACTTTGAGGTGGCGCTCAATCGCGCGTTGGCAGATTTGGATTTGCCGCCCGTCACGCGTGCTTTGGTCGAGCGCACGGTAGGGAAAGGTTCCGAGCATTTGGTTCGCTCTGTGCTGGCGCACCAGCTGGCTTTGCCCGATGTGCACGCTGCAGCGCCTCAAGTGTTGCAGTGGCCAGAGACGGATGCTTTTGATTTGGCCTTGCAGCGCTATCAGCATCACTACCTCTTCATCAACGGGCAGTTTGCCCATGTGTACGCGGGTGTGGTGGATGGGTTGCAGCAGTTGCGTGATGCGGGTTTGCAATTGGCATGCTTGACCAACAAACCTTTGGCGTTTGCCAACGGCCTGTTGGTTGACAAAGGTTTAGACATGTTTTTTGAACATGTTTTTGGCGGCGACAGCTTTGAACGGAAAAAGCCAGATCCGCTGCCCTTGCTCAAAACATGCGAGGCGTTGAGTGTTGAACCTGCACAAGTCTTGATGGTGGGTGACTCCAGCAACGATGCCCAAGCCGCCCGTGCAGCTGGTTGTTCCGTGGTGCTGGTGCGCTACGGCTACAACCACGGCGATCCTGTGGATGGCGTGGATGCCGATGCCCATGTAGATACCCTGATCGACATTCCGCAGGCGTTGGCCGGTCGGGCCTGAGCCTTTGCTAAACTGCGACCATGTTCATTCATCGCAACACAGTCACAGGTTGTCATGACCGGGGAGCTTGGCCCTGGCGTACGCCATCGTCTGCGCTTGTCTAAAGCACGCTCAGCCATACTGATGCCGTGCCCGCGCTGCAGCTAATGTGCTCAGCACTTGTCCGAATGAACGCCCCAACCGACACGGGGCCGAGCTGTGGAGGCTCACGATGACTGAAACCGAATTCAAACAATTGGCCCAAGAAGGCTATAACCGCATCCCCTTGGTGGCAGAGGCGTTTGCCGATTTAGAAACCCCGCTCTCGCTGTACTTGAAGCTGGCGCATGTGCAAAACAAGGGCGAGCGCAGTTTCTTGCTCGAATCTGTGGTGGGCGGTGAACGCTTTGGCCGTTACAGCTTTATTGGTTTGCCTGCTCGTACCCTGTTGCGTGCCAGTGGTTTTGGTGATGCTGCCAAGACCGAAGTGGTGACCGATGGTGTGGTGGTCGAGACCCGTGTCGGTAACCCACTCGATTTTGTGGCCGAGTACCAGCAGCGTTTCAAAGTGGCGTTGCGTCAAGGATTGCCCCGTTTCTGCGGGGGTTTGGCGGGTTACTTTGGCTACGACACGGTGCGCCACATCGAAAAGAAACTGGTCCATTCATGCCCGCCAGATGACTTGGGCATGCCCGATATCTTGTTGTTGCAAACCGAAGAGTTGGCGGTGATTGACAACCTTTCGGGCAAGCTTTCGCTCATTGTCTATGCAGACCCCGGGCAGTCTGGTGCGTATGCAAAGGCCCATGCCCGTTTGACTGAACTCAAGCAACGCCTGAAGGCGCCTGCACAAGCGCCATCGATTGCGCCTTGCGCCAGTCATCCTGCCCAGCGCAGTTTCGCGAAAGACGATTACTTGGCCGCAGTGTTGCGCGCCAAAGACCTGATTGCGGCGGGTGACTTCATGCAAGTGCAGGTGGGGCAGCGCATTCACAAAAAATTCACGGCCAGTCCACTGTCGTTGTACCGTGCGCTGCGTTCGCTGAACCCCAGCCCGTACATGTATTACTACAACCTCGGCGACGCTTATGTCGTGGGCGCTTCTCCCGAGATTTTGGTGCGACAAGAGTCCACGCCTGAAGGGCAAAAAGTGACCATCCGTCCTTTGGCTGGCACGCGCCCACGCGGTGCCACACCCGAGGCAGACAAGGCGGCTGAAGTGGAGCTGATCAACGACCCCAAAGAGCGTGCTGAGCACGTGATGTTGATTGACCTCGCACGCAATGACATTGGGCGCATTGCCAAAACAGGCAGTGTCAAAGTGACCGAAGCTTTTGTGGTGGAACGTTACAGCCATGTGATGCACATCGTGAGCAATGTGGAAGGTTTGTTACTTGACGATGCCAATGGCCAGCCACTCACCAGCATGGATGTGCTCAAAGCCACGTTCCCTGCGGGCACATTGACGGGCGCGCCTAAAGTGCATGCGATGGAATTGATCGATCAACTCGAACCCACCAAGCGTGGCTTGTACGGCGGTGCTTGCGGTTACCTGAGCTTTGCGGGCGACATGGATGTGGCGATTGCCATTCGCACGGGCATCATCAAAAACGACACGCTCTATGTGCAAGCCGCCGCAGGTGTGGTGGCTGACTCGGTGCCCGAGTTGGAGTGGCGAGAAACAGAACACAAAGCGCGTGCCTTGTTGCGTGCCAGCGAATTGGTTGAGGAGGGGTTGGAATGAGCAAAATCAAACTCCTCATGGTGGACAACTACGACAGTTTCACCTTCAACATCGTTCAATACTTTGGCGAATTGGGTGTGGAGGTCGAAGTGTTTCGCAACGACGAAATCACGCTCGAAGGCATAGCTGCACGCAAGCCGGATCGGTTGGTGATTTCACCCGGTCCATGCTCACCTGCTGAAGCGGGTATTTCGGTGGCTGCCATCCAGCACTTTGCGGGCAAGCTGCCTATTCTGGGTGTGTGCTTAGGTCACCAAAGCATTGGCGCTGCGTTTGGTGGCAAGATCATTCGTGCGCAAGAACTGATGCACGGCAAGACCAGTGTCATCACCACCACGCGAGAGGGCGTGTTTGCGGGTCTGCCAGAAAAATTCACGGTGAACCGCTACCACTCTCTCGCGATTGAGCGCGCATCTTGCCCCTCATGTCTCAAGGTGACGGCGTGGACGGACGATGGCGAAATCATGGGTGTGCGCCACACCGAGTTGGATATTCAAGGTGTGCAGTTTCATCCTGAATCGATCCTCACCGAGCATGGTCACGCCATGCTGAAAAACTTTTTGTAAAGGCTGGCTATGACGACCACCATTCACGCCATCACGCCGCAAGAGGCGTTGCAACGCGTCATCGAGCATCGCGAAATTTTCCATGACGAAATGCTGCACATCATGCGGCTCATCATGTCGGGTGAAATGTCGCCTGTGCTGATGTCGGCCTTCATCGCTGCTTTGCGCGTCAAGAAAGAAACCATTGGCGAAATTACAGCGGCGGCGCAAGTGATGCGTGAGTTTTCGACCAAGGTAGACGTGCTCGACCGCACGCACATGGTGGACATCGTGGGCACAGGCGGCGATGGTTCTCACACCTTCAATATCTCGACATGCTCGATGTTTGTCGTGGCTGCTGCTGGCGGCAAAGTGAGCAAACATGGCGGGCGTAGCGTGAGTAGCAAAAGCGGAAGCGCGGATGTGCTGGAGAGCTTAGGCGTCAACATCAACTTGCCGCCTTCGCAAATTGCCAAGTGCATTGCGGATGTGGGCATTGGATTCATGTTTGCGCCCAACCATCACCCAGCGATGAAAAACGTGGCGCCCGTTCGCAAAGAGTTGGGTGTGCGCACCATCTTTAACATCTTAGGTCCGCTCACCAATCCGGCCAGCGCGCCTAATATTTTGATGGGTGTCTTCCACCCCGACTTGGTGGGCATTCAAGTGCGTGCACTTGAGCGCTTAGGCGCTGAGCATGCCTTGGTGGTTTGCGGTCGCGATGGTTTGGATGAAGTGTCTTTAGGTGCCGCCACTTTGGTGGGGGAGCTCAAAAACGGCAAGGTGCGTGAGTACGAAATTCATCCGGAAGACTTTGGCTTCGCCATGAGTAGCAACCGCGCTTTGCGCGTGGAAACGCCTGAGCAATCGCGCGCCATGTTGTTGGGTGTGTTGGATAACCAAGCTGGCCCCGCGCGCGACATCGTGGTGTTGAATGCTGGCGTGGCCTTGTACGCAGCGAATGTGGTGGACAGCATTGAGGCGGGTATCGTCAAAGCGCGTGAGGCCTTAGCCTCCGGTGCTGCTAAGGCGAAGCTAGACCAGTTGGTCGCAGTGGCTCACGCCTTGTCTGTTTAAGGTCTGAGTGATGTGGAATAACCCAGAGGCTTGGCTTGCCGTCGGCGTGTCGGTGGGGTTTGTGATTGCAGGCGTGGTGATGCACCGCGTGTTTGTGAATGTTTTGAAAAATGAGCCGCCTTCAGGTGAGCGCAATGAGTCGCTCGAAAGCGAAAAGAAAGTCCAGTTATGAGTGACATCCTGAACAAAATCGTTGCGGTCAAACATCAAGAGGTGGCTGCAGCCCTACAGCGCAAGTCGTTGGCGGCGATGCGCGCTGATGCTGAAAGCCGTGTGCTCACGCGTGATTTTGTGGGGGCCTTGCGCGCCAAGGTGGCAGCCGGTTTGCCAGCGGTGATCGCTGAAATCAAAAAAGCCAGCCCCTCCAAAGGCGTGATTCGTGAAGACTTCATCCCCGCTGACATTGCGCAAAGTTACGCTGAGCATGGGGCGGCGTGCTTGTCGGTGTTGACTGACAAAGACTTCTTTCAAGGTCAAGTCGATTACCTCAAGCAAGCGCGTGCCTCATGCGACTTGCCAGTGTTGCGTAAAGACTTCATGGTCGACGCGTATCAGGTGTACGAGGCGCGCGTGATGGGTGCCGACTGCATTTTGTTGATTGCTGCTTGCTTGAGCGATACGCAGATGGCGGAGTTGGAGGCGGTGGCCCGCAGTCTCGATATGGCGGTATTGGTGGAGGTGCATGATGCACAAGAGCTGCACCGCGCACTCAAACTCAAAACGCCTTTGGTGGGCATCAACAACCGCAACCTGCGCACGTTTGAGGTCTCGCTCGATACCACGCTTGGCATGCTCAAGGATGTGCCCGCAGATCGCTTGCTCATCACCGAGAGTGGCATCTTGCAGCGCGGCGATGTGCAAAAAATGCGCGATGCCCATGTGCATGCGTTTTTGGTGGGCGAGGCGTTTATGCGCGCGCCTGATCCAGGTGTGGCATTGGCAGAGTTGTTTTTCGACTGAAACGCATGACGGGCGACTTGTTTGGTGATGCGTCGCCGGCAGGGGCTGGTGCGCCGCGCTTGACCCAGTGGTCGCCCGCTGATTGGCAAGTCCATCCTGATTGGCGGCCAGTGTTGGATGCCTTTTGGCGAAGTCCATGCGGTGTGTCATTGGCCAGTTTTGTGCAGTCACGTCTTGACGCTGGCGCTGTGATTTATCCCAAGTATCCGTTGTGGGCATTACAGCTCACGCCTTTGTCTGAAGTGAAAGTGGTGATCTTGGGGCAAGACCCTTACCATGGGCCGCATCAGGCGCAGGGGTTGTCCTTCTCGGTGGCGCCTGGCATGAAGATTCCGCCCTCGCTGCGCAATATCTTCAAAGAATTGCAACGCGATTTCAATCAACCCACCCCTCAACATGGTTCGTTGGAGGTTTGGGCTAGGCGTGGCGTTTTGTTGCTCAACACATGCCTAACGGTGGAGGATGGTCAGCCTGCGAGTCACGCCAAACGCGGCTGGGAGGGCTTGACGGATGCCCTGATCACCGAGGTGGCACGCACAGTGCCTGTGTGTGTTTACATGCTTTGGGGTGGCCAAGCTCAAGCCAAGGCGGAGTTGATTGAGCGCGAGACTTTGGCGCAACCTGCTGGTTTTGTGGGCTTGCGTGATCAGGCTGCTTCTGCGCGTGAGGCGCTGGTCTTGAAAGCCAACCATCCCTCGCCGCTGTCGGCTTTGCGTCCGCCTCTGCCTTTCATGGGTTGCGGTCATTTTTCGCAAGCCAAGATGTGGTTAGGCCAAAGAAATCTGACCATAGACTGGAATTTGTGAGTCATTTGGCTGCCAAAACTCGCGAAGGCAGCAAAACTCTGCTATAGTTCGCGATTCGCCGGAGGGGTGCCCGAGTGGCTAAAGGGGGCAGACTGTAAATCTGTTGGCTTACGCCTACACTGGTTCGAATCCAGTCCCCTCCACCAGCGAAAACCAAC
>JACCDV010053713.1_pt1 | contig 35523 bp, 30 predicted proteins | sample 7446131 | NCBI WGS metagenome assembly JACCDV01 (sample SAMN15323448, study PRJNA562643) | freshwater metagenome | isolation source: river surface water | place: USA:Blue River Watershed | collected 2017-08-17
TCACGTCCGCTACTCATAACAACGGATGCGATAGACTTCACTGAATCTGGAGAAATTTTAGAAGAGAAGCGTTGCGATGATCTTCAAAAAATCTCAAGTCCCCAATCATTCATTGCTGATAAACCCTTATTTTGGGGATGCACCAATATTTATTCAAGGGAATTGATTGATAAATTTGGCGGAATCAATATTGGCGTTGGAGCAGATGATCAAATCATTGTTTTAAGGTCGATTCTTCTGGGTGGAGCCCACAGCCTTCACAAGCCACTCGTTCGTCACAGACAAGGGGGGGTTGGTTCAACATCGGCATCGTCTGCGAAGACAAAGGGGGCTCTTTTAATCAAAAAAGCCCCCATTGCCTCTGCTGACCTAAACCAAATGCTGGAAGATGCTAAAAAAGTTGGAAGAGAAACAGAACTTTTACCTGTACTTAAAAAACCAATTGCTGAGGCTAAGTTCACAGAAGAAGTTGCCGTTACAAAAGGATTTAAGGCAACATTAAGACTATTTCAAAAATATAGTGATGCGCCTTTACTAAAAAGAATCAGGATCTATATCTATATCCACACCCCATTAATCAACCAAATCTACTTTATCTTTAAAAAAAATAAAGTCTGAAAAGAGCTGACTATTTTTTATCAGGTACACTGGAAATTGCCCATCCAATTCTTGTAACTCATAACGAGAATATGGCTTGTGAAAATCTCGTCCTGAAGCAATCAATTCCTTGATCTTCTTTGGATTTTTATACTCAGGCCGATTGAATTCTTGATGAGCCGTGCTCTCAATCTTCTTGATGATATTTTCTAGACTGAACACCCAGGTAAAGTGCCAGCCACCATCTTTGATCAGTTGTACATTGACCCATTTGAACCAAGTACGTTTGATTGATCTTAAAATTCCAGCAGATTTATAGTTTCTTACGCTGGTAGCGTTACTTTTAAAGAAATCCACAAAATACTTGTAAGTTGTTACCTTGGTGCCGCGCCAAATATTGCTATTCGGCTTGAGCTTGCCATTAGCATCAACGTCCCCAATCCACCTATTATTGAAATAGTAGCTATAGTAGCCTTGATCAAAATCCCCTCTCAAGTACTTTGGCTCATATTCCTTAATTCTATCTGGCTTGGGAATTTCATCGACATCAGAAATCAAAATCCAATCATTTGGTTTGGCGTCAAATAAGCCATTGGCCACATTGTTTCTAATAAAGTTCTCATTTTTCCAAAAATCATTGGGGCCAGGCGGACGCTCATCTAAGCGGACATAACGAATCTTGCTGGCATATTTTTGAAATTGATTGATATCAAATAAAGGCTCACGATTCACACCTGAGTGGGTGTAACTGGCTTCTGAAATCACAAAAAAATCAACATGATTCCAAAGCGTTTCAAAACGCAACTCCAGAATTAAATCTTCATTGAAGTAGCAAAAACAGTCATAAATGCGGGGCTTTTCCATAAGCCATATCTTAATACCTTTAGTCGTTTGTAAGGCTAAATCTGCTTGAGATTGCTTGACTTGACTTAAAATAAGGCATGAGCACAATTACTCAAAAACTTCATTCATTCTTCATTCAAAAAGAACTTATTTCAAGTTCTAAGAAGTCTGGCTTAGACGCTTTCATGGTACTGAGCATTGGTTTATTTCCTTTACTCTTCATGACACTGCGCAGCTGGACCAATGCCTTTGTTTTTATCTTATTTTTACTCGCTCTATTTTATACACTTCAAAATTTTCAATCCATCCGAAGTACTCTTGATGGCGCTGCCAGCAAATGGATTGTATTCACGCTATGCTCACCCCTGTTAGCTATTTTTATAAGTCAAGCATTTAGACAGGATTTTTCAAGTACTGCTTTTGACGGTCCCAGCAGAATACTGCTCACAGCCTTGGTATTTCTCTATCTAAAAGACCGACAAATCAACTTTACCAAGCTGATCGAATGGGTGATCCCAATCTCTTTGCTTATTTGCTTGGTATCTTACTTACTTAATCCTGCGCTTATCGAGGGAGGCCGAGCAGCCACCTATTTTGTTGATACCATAACCTTTGGCGCTTACTGCTTGATTCTTGGTTTTATTTGCTTGATTTCTATTCGCATCAACTCTGATAAAGAACACCCTTTACTGACCATTTTAAAAATCATAGGCTTTGTTATCGGCTGTTACATAGCTATCAAATCTCAATCGAGAAGTGCTTGGACGGCAGCCATCTGCTTACTGATTTATTGGTCCTTTATACGTTTTAATAAGATACATCGACTACTTCCATGGATTTTGATCAGTTTAGGCTTAATGTTAATTATGACAGCCTACACATTCTTGCCCGATGTACATCAAAGAGTAGATAGTGCTTTTCAAGAGTTTTCCTCATACTTCAGCGCCAACAATTTAAACACATCCGTGGGCATAAGAATCTCAATGGTCAGAGTGGCTATTAACCTATTGATTGAAAATCCTCTATCTGGCCTCAAAGACGGTGTCATGCCAGCACTGAACACAATCCCAAGTATTCAACCGTTTTATTCCGACTTATTACAACAACTCATCAAAGATACTGGCACTCATACTGAGATATTGGCTCAAGGTGTTCGCTCAGGAGTCTGGGGACTTATTTCAAGCATAGCACTCTTCACTGTCCCAGGGTTGATCTTCCTTACACGGATTACCCACCAGAACCCCAGAATCAGAACTGCGGCCATCATTGGGTTTACGCTGGTATTAGGTCTTTTTATTGTTAGCTTGACTATTCAGGTATTTAATCTTAAGTACACCTCATCTTTTTATGCTTTGATGATTGCAGCCTTAGCTGCTCAAGCTCTTCAAAAAAGTAAATTGAAATACTAATTAAGTCGATTTATGAATAAAAACAAATACTCTCTGACCTTTGCTTGCTACAACTCTGTTGAATACACAAAGCTTTGTGTTGATAGCATGATTGCTCATGGCACCCCTTTGGATCGCCTGGTGGTGGTTGATAACGGCTCAAAAGATGAAACCAGAGACTACCTTAGCACCTTGCCTTTGGGTGGTAGGATTTTCAATTCTCAAAACTTGGGGTGCGGTGTTGCTTGGAATCAAGGCGCCCTGCATCTTCAATCCGAATGGACCATTGTGATGAATAATGATGTCTTGGTATCACCGAACTGGATTGAGAACCTAATTGGTGCAGCAGAAAGCCAAAACTTAAAGATTATCTCTCCTGCTTTAATTGAGGGTAAATTAGATTATGACTTTCTTGCCCTTGAAAAAGAAGCTCAAGAAAAAATGAAAAACGCGTACCGCATCGGCGCTCGTCATGCTGTTTGTTTGGCCATCCATGAATCTGTCTGGATGGACATTGGTTACTTCCAACCGGTACCAAAACTTCTGGGTTATGAAGATACCATGTTCTTTCATGAAGCCAAGAAAGCTAATATAAAGCTGGCCATGACCGGTGCTTCATGGCTTCATCACTATGGTTCGATTACCCAGACAGCCATGAAACTTGAGCGTGGTCTCAAAGAAAATCAAAATCTTCCTTACAGATACAACTACCGACTACTTAACCAATCTTGGCTTGATCGCAAGATGACTAAAATCAAACGCAAGCGCCAAGAAAGAATCTGGAGAAATCAAGAAGTTGAACACTTCGGAATTTCCATGCACGGCATTCGTGAGAATGGTGACTTTAGGTGGATTTAAGTAATACAAAATAAAGCCAATATGGATTGACGCAAAGAGAAAAAGCCCACTGAATTTAAGATTGAGTGGGCTTTTTGTTTGAAGCTAAACAATTTCAAGCCATGCTTATTTGACGGCAATCCAATCCACAATATCTTTATCAGGCGTGAAACCCGCTACCAGATGTTTTAAATGTTTGTAAATAGCTTGTGCATCACCAGCATTGAGCGACTCTTGTAATGTGATCAATTCTTTTTCAAGCTCAGACCAAGCTATGAATGTCTCTTGTGCTTTCATAATTCCTGGATGCTCTGTGGGCATTGGATTATCTCCAATTAGTAATTCCTCATAGAGTTTCTCACCAGGTCGTAAGCCAACAACCTCAATGGCAATATCGCCATCAGGATTTTTTTCATCCTGAAGATTGAAACCTGAAAGCTCAATCATGCGCTGAGCCAGATCAATGATCTTCACAGGCTCCCCCATATCCAAAACAAAAACAGATCCTTGACCCAAAACACCAGAAATACTGGCCATAGCACCTGCTTGAATCACTAACTGTGCAGCCTCTGGGATTGTCATGAAGTAACGTGTTACCTCATGATGAGTCACTGTCACTGGACCACCCGAGTTAATTTGAGAGCGAAACAGTGGTACCACAGAACCACTCGAACCCAGAACATTACCAAAACGAACCATGGACAGTTGCGTACGAACACCTGTTTGATTTGCTAAAGCCTGTAACGCCATTTCCGCTAAACGTTTAGAAGCACCCATCACATTGGTGGGTCTAACCGCCTTATCAGTACTGATCAATACAAACTGATCAACACCTGACTCAATAGCGGCACGAGCAGTATTCAAGGTACCCCAAACATTATTTAAGACGCCCTCTGTGACATTTTGCTCAACAATCGGCACATGCTTGTATGCAGCTGCATGATAGATTGTGTTAATTTGCCAAGTAGTACAAATCTTCTTTAACCAATCGTATTGGCGAACATTGCCCAACAAAGACACTAACTTAGTATCTAGATTATCATCTTTGATTCTGACTCTTAGTTCAGCATCAAGAGCATACAAAGAAAATTCACTTTGTTCTAGAAGAATAAGTGTCTTGGGCCTAGAAAACAAAATCTGACGGGTTAATTCACTGCCGATACTTCCGCCGGCACCTGTCACCATCACAACTTGATTCTTGATATTTTTTTCAAATAATTCTTTGTTGGGTGTCACCGGATTGCGCCCTAATAAGTCAACAACATCCAGCTCTCGAATATCTGACACCTTGACCTTACCTTCGGCCAAATCAGCCATGCTGGGCAATGAACGAACATGCACATGGAAACGTCGCAAATCACTCAAAATTTCATTGCGACGCGATTGCTGAATTGATGGCAAGGCCAACAAAATATCCGTGATCCCAAATTTATTAATGAGAACATCGATTTCATCAATACCGTAAATTGTCAATCCATTGATAGTTTTGTGGCGCAACTGAGAATCATCATCTAAATAACCAACTAAATAGTACTGCCCGCTTTTTTGAAGAGAACTTCCAATCTGAGCCCCTGAGACTCCAGCTCCATAAATCAAGGTACGGCGTTGAGATTTTTTACTAATTGACGCATGCCCTGCAAGCCAAACTCTTGCCAAAGAACGGCTCAACACAATCAAGACTAGCAATATGATTGGCTGCAAAATACCTAAACTCCTCGGAATAACCGCTGCACTTTTAGGTAAGGAGAGGTAATCCCAAGAAATAATCAGGGCGAAAAAGGCAAGCCCATAAAAAAAGACTGCTCGAGCAATAGACCAGAGTGCATGTTGGCCGGCATATCTAAAAACTGCTCTATACAGACCCATTCTTATAAAAATTGGTATTGCGATTACTAAGGGCAAGATATACACAAGAAATTCAGTACCCTCAGGAATATGCAAACGCTCTAAACGCAGAGAATATGCTAACCAAACCGCTAAAAGTATTGAGAATGCATCGACTAGCAAAACAATTGATTGCTTTCCTAAGCGGGATAAAGAAATGAGCTGATTTTTCATGTAGATCGTTATTTTCTCATTATTTTCTTATTTTTATAAGAAGTAATTTGCATGAGTAATTGAAGTAAAAAATGCTTCAAAGATAAGACAGTCTCACTAAAAGACCTTTTTTGAAGTCAGTTTTTTAGAAAATTTTATTTAAAATAACTTGCATCTAAAAATGTTAGGCCAGTTGCATCTTTGGAGTTCAAAATTGGCTTAACCCCAATATCTGGCCAATCAATATTCAAAGTTGAATCATCCCATACAATGCACTGCTCACTGGCTGCATGCCAGTAGTCGGTGGTTTTATATAGAAACTCGGCTGTTTCAGATAAGACTAGAAATCCGTGAGCAAACCCAGGTGGTATCCATAACTGCTTTTTATTTTCAGCTGATAACTCAACACCCACCCAATTACCAAAATTAGTCGATGACTTCCGAAGATCTACGACGACATCAAATACAGCTCCATGACAAACTCTTACAAGCTTTCCTTGAGTCTGCTCCAGTTGATAATGAAGACCTCGTAAGACACCTTTCTTAGAGAACGAATGATTATCTTGAACAAATGTCACTGCGTGCCCCAAGGATGCAGAAAAATCTTTTTCATTAAAAGACTCGAAGAACCAGCCACGACCATCACCAAACACTTTAGGCTCAATAATCAATACATCAGGTATTACTGTAGGTGTAACATTAATAGGCATTGAGATCTCTTTAGCCAATAACTCAAGATAATTTTTCAGTGAGTATTTTTTCTAAATACTGACCATAAGCGTTTTTCCTCAATGGAGTCGCCAACTTAAGAACATCCTCAGCCATTATCCACCCTTGACGATAAGCAATTTCTTCTGGGCAAGCCACCATCAATCCCTGACGCTTTTGCAGTGTTGCAATAAAACCTGCTGCATCCAATAAAGAATCATGTGTACCAGTATCCAACCATGCATAGCCTCGGCCCATGATTTCAACTTTTAATTGATTCATCTTGAGATAGGCTTCGTTGACCATGGTAATTTCAAGCTCCCCACGCGTACTTGGCTTGATAGATTTAGCAATATCGCAGACCTGTTGGTCATAGAAATAAAGGCCTGTTACAGCATAGTTACTCTTTGGCTTTAAAGGCTTCTCTTCAATCGAGAGGGCTTTAAAACAATCATCAAACTCAACAACACCATAACGCTCAGGATCATTCACATGATATGCAAACACAGTTGCACCTGATGTACGCTGATTGGCTGAATGCAGTTGATTGACCAACTCATGACCATAGAAAATATTGTCACCTAACACCAAAGCTGATGGATTGTCTCTAATAAATTCTTTACCAATGATAAAAGCTTGGGCTAAACCATCAGGTGATGGCTGAACTGCGTATTGAATATTTAAACCCCACTGAGAGCCATTACCTAATAGTTCATTAAAGCGTGGTGTATCTTGGGGTGTGGAAATCAACAAAATATCTTTAATGCCAGCCAGCATCAAAGTAGTTAATGGGTAATAGACCATTGGTTTGTCGTATACCGGCATTAGTTGCTTAGACACAGCTTGCGTGACAGGATATAAACGAGTGCCAGATCCGCCCGCCAAAATAATGCCTTTACGATTCATGGTTATTTACCCACATTTTTAAATGTTCTAATCCTTTTAATACTCAATCTTTAATCTAACTTTTGAGTGATTCTTCAACGACTTGTTTTACGTATTTTTCAACCTGATCGCGCCAATGGGGATATTGTCCTGTAAAAGCCATTTCTGACAAGGCTTTTTTAAGTTTTAGATTCGAGAGTCTTGAGTTATAGGGCCTTGCAGCAGCAACTGGGTAATCAATGGCAGGAATAGGCAAGATATTTTCAGATCTAACCTCGATACCCTCACCATAGCTGTGAGCGGTTTCAATCGCAAAAACTGCCAATCCATGCCAAGAAACTTCACCATCAGGTACCGCATGGTAAATACCAGATTCAAGTCTAGATCCGGCCATCTGCACACCTACTTCAGCCAACCACTGGGCCGATGTTGGGACCCCCACTTGATCAGCTACCACCTTTAATTGAGCTCGCTCACCCGCTAAACGCAATATTTTTTTAATGAAATTACTCCCATCACCATACACCCACGAAGTGCGCAAAATAAAATATCTGGAAACATTTAGTTGTTGATCAGCCTCACTTCGATCAAGCCCACCAACCAAATCACCTGAAGTATTTAAATCAAAAACTTCCTTAATCGCTAACTCGCCAGCTAATTTACTTTGGCCGTAAATACACAGCTTATCAATTGGCCCAACAGCATCCGTCTCAACATACATCGTTTTCTTTGTGTCAGCAAATACGTAATCTGTTGAGTAGTGCACCAAAATGCCATGAGCCACACCCGCAGCATATTGAGCCATAATTTTCGGTGCTGTAGCATTGATGGAAAAAGCGAGCTTACACTGATCTGCACCCTCTGCTTTATCAACGGCCGTATAGGCAGCCGCATTAATAATCACTTGTGGCCGATAATGATTCAAGACTTCTCTAATTGATATCTCGTTCGATAAATCACAATCAGATCGGCCCAAGATAACCACAGGCACTTTTAAATCTTTCAAACAAACTTGCAGAGCACGGCCAACTTGGCCATCACGGCCAAACACCAAAACAGGCTTACTATGCTGAAGAAGTTCGAAGGAAAAATATGACATGCCGTTTTGCACCTAATAAGATGATTCAATTCAACTAAATTTGTGAATTATCAGTCATATTGCTTTTTGAGCCAATCGCGGTAAGAGCTACTTAAAACGCCATCAGTCCACTCTTGGTTGTTTAAGTACCACTGCACTGTTTTACGTATGCCTGTATCAAAAGTCTCAACAGGCTTCCAACCTAACTCACGCTCTAACTTAGTGGCATCAATGGCATACCGACGGTCATGCCCTGGACGATCTTTCACATAAGTAATTTGTGATACATAAGATCTACCATCCGATTTTGGCCGCAATTCATCCAAGATGCTGCAGATAGTGTTCACCACATCAAAATTGGATTTTTCATTCCAGCCACCGACGTTATAGGCTTCACCTAATTGCCCCACTTCCAAAATGCGTCGAATTGCAGAGCAGTGATCTTTTACATACAACCAATCACGTATTTGTTGACCATCACCATAAATCGGTAGCGATTTACCAGCCAAAGCATTCAAAATAACAAGCGGTATTAACTTCTCGGGAAAGTGATAAGGGCCATAGTTATTCGAGCAATTTGATATCATCACTGGCAAGCCATAAGTATGATGCCAAGCCCTTACCAAATGATCTGAGGCTGCTTTGGATGCTGAATAAGGGCTATTAGGCTTATATGGGCTGACCTCTGAGAACGCAGGATCTCCTAGATATAATGATCCATAAACCTCATCGGTAGATACATGCAAGAATCTAAATTCAGCTTTAGCCAAATCAGGCAATTCAGCCCAATAAGCACGAACAGCTTCTAGGAGATTAAAAGTGCCGACCACATTAGTTTGAATAAAATCTCTAGGCGCATGAATGGAGCGATCTACATGAGATTCAGCAGCAAAGTTAACTACCGCTCTAATTTTTTGATTCTTGAGCAAAGAAAGCACAAAATCGTAATCACCAATATCGCCCTGAACGAATACATGACGAGTATCTTTATCAAGTAACTTAAGGGTTGCCAAATTTCCAGCATAAGTTAACTTGTCTAGGTTAACAATGCCATCAGCAGTTGGATTGGCTAACCAATCCATAACAAAGTTTCCTCCAATAAAGCCAGCACCACCAGTGACTAGAATCATGATCTTATTAATCAAATTGATTCACTTATTTTCTCATATAGACTTAATAGAATCGACTTTTTTATTTATGAAACAGATGAATAATTGGCTCACACAATGATCTAAGTCAGTTAGCAATTAACACACCAACTATTAAAAAAGAGAATTTAAAATTAAAAAACCTAAATTTTTGAAAACATCATAGTTAACTAATTTCTCGTACTTGATATTGCCAGCAACTGTATAAATGTTAAATAACCAAAAAAGTATCGCCATACTCCGCACCCTCAATGCTGGCAAGCTGCTATAACGAAAATGGGAATGTCGGGGGGGTAAGATGCCACCCCAAACTAAATAGTTGAGCCGGTTAGCATTACCAAAAATTCCACCACGCTAACACAACACTAGCTAATGAGACAGAATATAAAGCGAAATTCGAACACTAAGAAAATTATCATATGTAATCAAAACAGAATAATCTCAACAAAGCGTCTAAAATAAAACTAAATACTACCATCTCTGCTAGTTACTATTGACGAAGCACCAGGAGGAATCATTGGTACAAGTTTATGCTTACGACTAGCTAATTGCAGCAACTCATCACTAGCCCCCAAAATCTTGAGGATTTCACATACTTTTATCAATGCTTTTTCTTTTGACAGAATGGCGATAATAGTCAATAAACAAAGTTTGATATCCAAAATAAAGGATTGATTTTCAATATAAAAAAGGCCTAAATAACCTTTACCAGGCCTTATTAGTTGATTGTATGCAATATCTGGATCTGCATGATCTCTTAGAATTTCTCCTTCATCTGAAAACACAATCGAAGCAAAATCGGTAATTCCAGGCCTGACACTTAATAGCTGTTTTTCGAGGTGTGTATAAAGATCAGTCTCTCGTTTGACATTAGGACGGGGCCCCACTAGACTCATATCACCCATCAAGACATTCCAGAGTTGCGTCAACTCATCAAGCTTAAATTTTCTAATAAAGTGCCCGACAGCTGTAATCCTTTGATCATTAGCGCCCGTAGAATCAACTCCAGTTTTATCTGCATTTTTAACCATTGAGCGTAGCTTAATCATTCTGAATGGTTTTTCGTGTTTCCCAGTCCTAAGAGCGACATAAAATGGTGAATATCCATCTTGTCTCCAGACCAAGAACATGACTGGCAACAACAAAGGCGAGATTAGTAACAAGCCCAAAAATGAAACTATGATGTCAAAAAATCTTTTCATTTAATCAGCTTCTGTAAAAGGCAATTACGTTATCACATACGTAATGAACATCATCATCACTAACAAACATGTTCATTGGCAACATTATGCAACGTTCAAAGAATTTCTCAACTTTCGGCAACTTGACTGTGAAACCAAGACACTCCCATTGATGAACCGCTTTACCACCCCATTGAATTAAAGTACCGATATTTTTAAGTCTTAGATATTCTTTAAGCTCATCGCGTCGCGCAGCTTGTAATTCATAATTTTGATAAATATCAAAATGATCTAAATTTGCATTAGGAGCAGGCGGCAATTGAAGCTCATTCAAAATCGCCAACCTAGATTGATAAATTGAAGCAATAGTTCTTCTTCGTTCGATAACCTTATCATATGACTTCAAATTATGATTAAGAATAGCGGCCTGAAGATTATCAAGACGACTATTGCGCCCCCAACCCTTGACTTCCCCAAGAAGATCTCTACCGTGATCATGCAATTGGTATACACGGTCAAAAATATAATCATCATCGGTAATGACGCCACCACCGTCACCTAAACTGCCAAGCACCTTTGCAGGGAAAAAACTAATTGCAGCAGCCTGCCCAAAAGTTCCCGCATGCTTTCCTTTAAATCTTGATCCAAGTGCCTGCGCAGCATCCTCAACCACAAATAAATTATGCTTACTTGCAATAGACATGATTTTTTCCATGTCGCACGTACGTCCATTTAATTGAGTAGGCATAATTCCAACGGTACGTGGGTTAACGGCATCAGCAACAGCGTCCGGGTCAATTAAGCCGTCATAGCCAAGCTCAACAGGTACCGGAGTACCACCAGCCGTTTTAATCGCTGATGCCGTGGCCAACATAGTATGTGAACAGCATATAACCTCATCACCAGCCCTCAAACCCACCGCCATCCACGCCAACTCTAATCCATCAGTAGCATTTGCAACTCCGACTGCGTGACGAGCGCCAGTGTACTGAGCTAAAGATTCTTCGAATTCCCGTAGATCTTTTTGCATAATGAACGCACCACGGGAGCCAACATCATCAAATATTTTTAGAAGATTTTCTCGGTCATCTAAATACGCTCGTGGGTAATTGAAAAATGGGACTATTTTATTGGTAGCCATGATTTTTTCTCATTGAAAATTAAAAAGATTTTTTGCAGATTCCACAACAGATGAGACATCTGGATAGTAAATTTTTTCTAAAACTCTTGACGTTGGAGCAGGTGCATCAGGGATAGTTATCCGAACGGGAGCTGTGATTAATTTATTGGGATTGATTTTCTCAATAACTGATGCAATTACTTCTGAAGACATTCCACACGTACGCCAACCGCCATCAACAACCATTAAGCGACCAGTCTTTTTAACTGAAGTAATAATTTCTTCAGGATTAAACGGATTAATAACTCTTAGATCAACAACTTCAGCATTGATTCCCGCTTTGCTTAAAATATCTGCTGCATTCAATGCTAGCAAAGTTGAATACCCAGACGCAACAATTGTAAGATCCAAACCAGTTACTAATACCTTAGGACCAATATTTCTCAAGTCTAATTCATTTACTGGCCCAAGATTATCGGTTTGCTCATATAACCAGCGATCATCAATATAAACCACAGGGTCTTTACACAAGACCGATGCTATCAATAAGTCTCGTGCGTCAGCAACAGTCGATGGCATTACGACACGTAAGCCAGGAATGTGAGCAAACCATGAATGTAATGATTGTGAATGCTGCGCACCCTGCTCCCCTCCCCGATTGATAATAGCCCTTATAGTCATTGATGGGTTAGCTTGTCCACCAAACATATGAGACCATTTTGCAGCTTGGTTAACAACTGCATCCATCGCATAGAGCATGAAATCCATGCGAGGGTGAACAACAATAGGCTTCATTCCAGCCAAAGATGCCCCAACAGCAGCACCTGTGCATGCAGACTCAGAAACTGGTGTATCAATAATCCTTTCAACGCCATATTTTTTATCTAAATCAGTCATGGAGTTACCAACATACCATGGACTCCATAGGCCCTGCCCTATAACAAAAACTTCTGGATACTTATCAAGTAAGTATTCAAATGCTGCAAGAATTGCTGTGCCGTAGTTGTAATGTTTCATTTTGCATAAACCATTTGAAGTAATGATTCAGCTAGTGGGTAAGGGTCTTTAATAGCATTACTCCAAGCATCTTCAATTTCACAGGTTAATTTTAATTCTAGTTCTAGGTGCTTTTCGGGAGACCAATAATCTTTGACATACATTGCATCACGAAGTCTGGCAATCGGATCGAGACGTTTCCATTTAGCCAAGTCAGATTGGGATCTATTAACCCCAACATCAATATCATCACGCCAATCAACATGTCCATACCAACGATAAGTTATAGCTTCAATAAATGATGGCCCGCCACCATTTCTTGCGCGGTTGACAGCATCCTCAGCCGCCTTGGAAACTGCCAAGACATCATTACCATCTACAACGTACTCTGGAATACCATTAGCTTTTGCAAACCGTGCTGTTGAATCCGATGGTTGACGCATAGAAATATGCATATGACTAGCAAATAGATTATTTTCAACCACAAAAATTACGGGTAAATCTTTAATACGTGCAAAATTTAAACATTCATGAACAACACCTTCTTCGATTGCGCCGTCACCAAAATATGCAACAGCAACATCACCATTTTTTTGTAATTTTGCAGCCAAGCCAGCGCCAACAGCCAAAGAGACGGTTCCGGCCACAATCGGTACAGAGCCATAAAACCCCTTGGGTTGATCCCATAAATGCATAGAACCCCCCATTCCATGAGAGTGCCCAGTACTCCTCCCAAGCACTTCAGCAAAAAGGCTTTGCACACTTGAACCCAAAGCAAGCAAATGAGAATGCGAGCGATGAGCTCCAAACACTCGATCCGATGGTCGAAGTGAAGACGATACACCAACAGCAACAGCCTCTTGGCCGACGCCAAGGTGTACTGGACCTCCAATAAATCCAAGACGCCGGCCTTCTGCGATTTGATTTTCAGCTAATCGAATTAAAAGCATGTTACAAAGTAATGAATGAGCAATTTGGGATGAGAATTCGCATGCCCCAAGATCGCGAGGAGAATCTAATAGTGAAGATAAAAACTCTAAATTGTTATGCATCATTAAACCGATTACTCATTGTTTTTCAGCCACCATAACAAACTTGAATGCTGAACTTTTAATTTTAAAAAATTGATCAAAGGCGTTTAAGACTATTGTAGTCCGCGATTTCCCGATTAATCTTGCAAGCAAAGGAGCACACCAAATCATTGCGCCAAAAAAGCGCACCCGACATGAATTGAATGTACCCTCATAATCTGAAATAGTATGCAAAGTTGGCATCCGAATAAGCGTACTAACTGAACGACGCCCCATAACTTTATGACACCAACGATTAATTTTATAAATTGGGTTATGGTTCAAGGAATCAACACAAATAAATTTACCCCCGTGGCACAAAACACGAAAAATCTCACTTAGTACTTGTCTATTATCACCATAACTTAGGCATCCAGCAGTAAAAACAACATCAAAACTGCAATCATCAAAAGGTAAACTCTCCATATCTCCCTGGACTAGTGTTAGTTGCGACACAAAATTTTCATGTCGAAGAGAAACTAGTTTTAAGCTGTTAAGAGAAATATCTAATGTTGTAACGTTTGCAGAAGATTTTAAGGCTGCACCAGTAAACTCCCCAGTACCGCTTCCTATTTCTAACGCCGAGATACCAGACTTACATACACTAGTAATTTCGTGCTCATAAACGAGGTATGGCTCTCTCAAATATTCCACTACAGAACCTGCCCCCGAATCTGAAAGCATGTCAATATTATTCTTAATCAAGGCAGCTAACGCATCATAACGAGCACGCTCAATCTCTTTATCAGAGTCAAACACATTACCTCACTTATCTATTCAAACTTCATGTCAGAATAATATCATGTAAAAAAATAAGAACTTTTTAAGATATTGAATTTATTACACATAAATCTCAATATAGGCCACATTTAGGCGCTAAGATTTGAGAGCTCAAAAAATATTATCTTAATGAACTTCGTCTCATGAAAAAAAATGCAAACATAAGAAATAGTATAAAACCTCGCGAGGATAGAAAAGAATACATATTTGATGAAGCCAAATAAATTGCATAAACCCCAGATCCTATAGACATTCCAAGCCATGAGGTACTATTTCTATCCATTGAATTTTGAATAATTTGGGCACAACAGATAATCAAACCTAAGATAAAAGAATCTACTATGCCAAACCATCCCATATTTGAATAAGAGAAACCTAACAAACCAACAGTAGCAAAAGATCCTCCATCTTCAGGAAAGAGTAAATCCCCAATATACTCTTCTGCAATAGCACCATTAATTGGAGAAGGCATAAAACTGAATGATTGAGAAAACCATAAAAAGTCAACATTAGAAAATGTTTCCGCCCAAAAATAAGATAGCCAAGCAGGAACTAAGAATGCTCTAAAAACCACCATTTGAGCTATAAATGAATTTGATTCAAATAGTAAATTATCTGCAAGAAAAGAAATACCAATTAGGACTGAAAGAAATAGAGGAAGTGCAAGCATTGTAATTTTTTTTTCTATAACAATACGAAAAAAAATAGTCATTAAAAAAACAATTAAAACAAATCTCCCACCCGTTGCAAGAAAAACTAATAATGCAACTGATAAAACTAAAAAAAACTTCCAAAGTTCAAATCTTAAATTAGAGCCAGCAATTAGAATTGGGAATGAGATAAATATTGCAGCACTTCTAACATACTCAGAAAATGGGGTTGAAATAAACTCTCGACGAACCTCATATATTCTAGATATATCTAACGCAGTAAGCTTAGGCAAACCATTACTAAATAGCATTAAAGAAATTGCAAAAATACAAATAGAAACAGCGATTAAATCTCTACCGCCTAACGAAATAATATTACGGCTAAGCCTATATTTAGAAATAATAGAACTTGTTAATATCATCATAACAAGTAAATAAATAAAAGAGAAAGCAAAAAAATTAAACGAACCATAATTATTTGTAAAAAATGATGCTATTGGTATAAAAACAATAATTAACAAGGCCCATTGAAAAATATCAGAAAGACCATTGATTTCTTCCTTTATAAAAAAACAAAAAATTAATATTGAAATAAATGATATTACAAATCTAATTAATATGAAATTCTGAGGATAGCCATAATATGACCAGTTATCGTAACCTAATCTAGACCCTATTAATACAGTTATAAAATATACAATTATCACGATATATTTGATAAATGATTTTTTATCGTACAAGTAATTTATCATCGTCTAGTATATTTTTTTCATAGCGTGAATTTTACGCAATGCATCTGACAAATTAAATCCAACTCTTGAAGCATACCATTCTAACATTTCCCATCTTGGTTGATTTTCTGATTCAATTTTTTTTAGAGCAACCTCTCTACTTATAGCACCCTCCCTAATCTGATTAGACCTAAATGTGTCATGCTCAGTAAATCCAGCAACAACATAATATATATAATTATAAAATGCGGCTGTGCCATCCCCTACTCTCCAACCTGAAATTTCAGAATTTGCACCCTCCCATCCATAACTATTTATTAAGACACCTTCAACCTCTGATTCATTCCATGGGTAGTAATGATATAAGTAAAAATAGTCATCCTGAAGAATATAAGAAGAATAAAATGCTCCAAGAGTATCAAATATTGAAGTATTAAGATAGCGAGGATTTAGAATACATTGAGATGCATAGCCAGCCAATAGCTTTATTTTTGATAGTGAGTCTAAACCAGTCAAAATACCATTTTCAGGTGAATCAATTCTAAGTCCAAATCTTGTTTTAAAATTAGTTACCTCTAAACGATTTCCTGCACAGAATAAAAAAGCTGGAATATTAAGTGATTTTCTTAATTTGTGTGCATGATAATAAAAATATTTATCCCCAGCCATAAAAAGAGGTACCATTTGAAGAGATGGGCGAGCTAACCAAGCAGAAATATTTAACCGAATATTGTTAAGTTTTTTTTCAATATTTGGGCTAATAATAATATGCTCAACCCCAAGTGAGCCACATATATTAGCTGTATTGCGTCTCGCTATATCCGTAACCATACCCCAATCATATGTAAATGCAACCGGCGTAAATCCAAGCTCTTTTTTTAGAACATGTAATCCATAACAACTATCTCGACCACCACTTACACCAACTAATACCTTTTTCTCATGACCAGCGATATTCAGTAAATTATGATTTAATTCATTAATGGGCTTAAGATTTGTAGAAGTATATGAATGACATTCTGAGCAGACTCCATTTAAATCAAAAACTAAACCTGGAAAAGAAGCTGGTAAACAACATTTAATACAGCGTCTTATAGACTTAAAATCTGGATAATCTAAATCATAATACTTTTTAATATTAACTGGTAGTCTAGAAAATTTATATTCTTCATATTTATGATTATTTTTTTCTTCAACATCAAAATTTACTCCAGGATGAATAGATATTATATTCCGTATTTGAAATATATCTGCTGTACCTGTATTATTTTTAGTGAATTCATTAAAAAAAGTTTTATTAATTACTTCACTTACTATATTTTTTTGAGATGCAAAGACCACAAAATTATTATTATTTGAGTAATATAATGACCCATTATTACTATAGAAAAATAATTTTCCATTTCTTGGAGTAAATGCGACAATAGCAGCAGTCCCTTTAATCTTTTTGAAAGTACTACTCATTATTTCTAATGATGCTGAATTTTTAATCCTGAGTTGCTCATTTAAAAAAACTGCAAATTTATGGGTATCTGAAAACTTTAAATATTTTGAATCAGAATTAGAATGAAAAAAATCCTCTTCATTAGTAATAATTCCATTATGGGCCAGAACTATTTCATCCAAAACTATTGGTTGATTATTTTCCATGAAAAAGCTAAACCCATTTGTTGTTAAACGTGTATGTCCAATAACAGTAATGTAGGTCTGTTTTTTATCTAACTCACCACTTAGATCGCCCAGTAGATCCTTATAAGCTTTAGACTTAATTAATTTTAAGAAAGATCCTGTTGATTTATGAAGCAATAATCTTTTAGAATCATGTAAATAAATAAATAATCCAGAAGCATCTGAACCACGACTTTCAGATAATCTGCCTAAATGCTTGATAGTTTGATCTATCAAACTAATATTTAAAAGTTCTGTTTTACCTGTAAATCCAAAAATTCCACACATTTAACATTCCTAATCAATCTGTTTACTAATTTTAAATAAGGCATTATGGCAAAGTGAAGCATAAATTAAAGTACTTATTGATACCCCAAACGCTAAACCAATCAAGCCGAAATACTCATAAAAAAAATAGCACAGAGATACCTTACACAAAATTGTTATGAATTGATTTCTTACTACATATGAGGATGAACCATGACTAATTAATATTGCTTCTCCAATCATTACATGAAATGTAAGTATTATTGGAATTAATATGAATAAGAGACATAATCCAAGTACAAAACCATTATCAACTTTCCCAAGTATAACTAATATTAAGAAAAAAGTTTCCCCCACCAGACAAACCAAAAAAACTAAATAGATCCATTTTTTTCTAATTTCAATTAATATATTATTTAATGCATCCTCATGAATAATTTTCTTATCAGTAAATTGTGGTAAATATACTAACTTAAGGGCATTTAATCCAACTAGTGCTGCCTCATAAGCATTTTGCACTAAGCCATATCCAGAAATGATATTAGGTGATGCCAGCACTGAAAGAACTATTACATCTACTCTATTTATTAATTCAGAATTTAATCCATAAGGTAAATTATTAAAACCTATCTTTAATGAGATAAAGAAATTTCTAAAAATTAGGTCGTCTTTTTTAATTTTATTAAAAATATAAACTCTATCTCTTACGCTGAATACACTTATGTATGCTAATAATTGAAAAATTTCCGCCAAAAGAAATATTTTATCAATACTGACCTCTACTTTTCCAAATATTAATATTAAAACTCCAAATATAAATCCTAAACCCCTCCCTATATTTGCTAATATTAATGGTCTAATTGACCCTAATGAAGAACAATGAATTTGGAGTAATTTTCCACTTGAATTTGCAATAAGGATACCAAAAACTATCGTTTCTGATAATTCAAATGAATATAAATTTTTACAAATTACAATCAATGCGATTGTTGCAAAGAAACTAAGCGCAGTTATACAAAAAAAACTGTTATATAAAGCCCTAAATCGCTGAGATTTACTTTTTTTTTCTGTAATCTTTGCTTGAAAAACTTGAGGCTGGCCCCATGCTGAAATTTGACCAAATATAAATACTAATGTTGCAAATATAATAGTATGAGACACATACTCATCAGATGCATTTAATTCTCCGAGCCAAAGGAATCCAGAAAATGCCAACCCAGAAAATATCAAAGAAACATATAAAAGAAAAACTTGCGCTCTTCTTGATGGGCCCTCATTCTTTATTTTCATACTCCACCCAAAGAGCCTTATTTTCAGCTATATCCATTGATATAGCATGAAGAATAAGCTGAATACCAGAGAAAAAAGAAAGTGAAAATAAAATTAAACTTGTTGTCGGAATATATCCGACATTAATATATATTAAAAATATTCTAATTAATAGCGGTGAAGATATACAAATTAAGAAAAAGAACCCCATAAAGTAGAATAAGCTAAATGGATGAAAATCTATTACTACATGCTTATTCCATAATCTTTTTAAAAAGAGACGCCCAAGAAGTCGGGATACAGTCCAAATATAGTTAAATATTTTAATTTTACTTTTTTCACGATCGTATATAGCTCTTACTCTAACATCAGTTACACGAGCATTTTGCAGATTTAACATATAGAGTATGTTCGCGTTGTATCCATAACCCTTCAACATTTCCGATATTGGTATTCTTGATAACATTTTTGAAGAAATTGCAGTATATCCACATTGTGGATCAATTGATTTCCAATAACCAGTTGCAAATTTTGTCATAATTGATAGGATAGAATTGCCGATAAATCTATATCGAGGCATCTTAGACCATGTGTCTTTGTTCAATAATCTATTTCCCTTAACATAATCTACAACATTAAAACAAATTGGGGAAATAATAGTTTCAAGGTCGTCGGGGTGCATCTGATTATCACCAGCCATTACTGCAATAACATCACTTTTTTCGCTTAAAGCTGCAAGATATCCATCTATTAAACTTTTCCCAAGACCCATTCTATCCTGATGTTCAATTAATTTAACCCGGCAATCTTTTTTGATATATTTTTTGATTAAATCTTTTGTATTGTCTTGGCTTCCGTCATCGATTACCAAAATTAAATCAACGTATTGAGGTATTCCAGTGAGTGTTTCTAAAATCAATACTTCCTCATTTAATGCGGGAACAATAACTGCGATTTTTTTATCTTTAAACACCAAAAATTTCCTTTTAGAATAGTATTTTTTTATTTATATGGTAAGCTCAATCAATATTATCTTAAATAAAGTGGAGTATTGATTTTCAATTCATATCCAGATAATTAAAATTTTATATAAAAGACTTTACTTTTTATACTCATTAAAAATCTTACCTAATGAATTTCTAGGGCGATTTGATATTAATTTAGCAGGAACCCCACCATAAATTGCAAATGCTGGGACATTATTTTTTACAACAGCACCAGCAGCAATTATTGCCCCTTTACCAATATGAACCCCCTTTAATAAAGTTACATTGCAGCCTATCCAGACATCATCCTCTATAACAACTTCACCCACTACAAGACCCTGCTTATATATTGGTCGGGAATCATCTTGATATTCATGATCTGACGTAATTATAGATGTTCTATGCCCAATTCTGACACCATCTCCAATTTTAAGTCCACCAAAACCTTGAAGATAGACCCACTCATTCAAAGTAACATTTTTTCCAATTTCTATATTACGTGGATGCCAAAAGGTTACGCCCTCGTATATACGAATTAGGTTGCATTGCCTTAAAAATGGAAATATCACTACCAATCTAGCAAAATCACCTATTGGGGATGGCAAATATTTAACTAAACCATATATTGGGATAAAGATTATATGTAGAATATAGTCCATATATGTAATTTTTTTAGTTTGCATTTCTCTAAATCACTTGATTATTTGTTTAAACTTGCTGGTGTACACACCAACATACTTAAAGATAAATTTTTATGTTTGTAACATTTTGATTTATCGTAATCTTCTGAAAATATTTTCTCATTCGTACTACTTGAATATATTATTACTTTAAAATCTATATCTTGACATGATTTTTCATCATTACATAATCTAGTTAATAACTTGGGATAAAAAAGTTGAATTGTTCTATTCAACAGTCGAGAATCCAAGTCCACCCCTTGACCAAAATCAGCTGTAAGTGAATAAATGATATTTTGATTCCTAGAAGATATTTCCTCAAATATAAGGGCAGCATTATGGTACTGATTTGAGTCTTTACTTCTCGAAATAGCCTCAAGGGCTCCCTTGTGCCCATTAAGTACTAATACAATAGCTGTTAGTGCTACCAGAATCTTAATTGCTTTAATATATTCTTTTGGTTGCAATTTACTTAATATAGGGACTAATTTAATAATTAATATAGCACTTAAAATGTAAATAAATCCTGAATATACATAATCTATTTGGCCATATTTATCATGCTTAAACTTTGATAGGAAAATTAAAGGATTTTGTATATATGTACTTGAAATTAACTGGAAAATTACTGTTGATACAATTGAAGTGCTAAAAATTAAAGTCAGAGAATTATTAATTTTTGTGCCATAGTCTTCATTTATTTTTTTTACAGTTTCACCCATAATAATTGATGCTAAAACAAAACCTACTGTAACAAAGTCGAGAACGTAATTGGTTATAATTGGCCCTCCCCTTCCTGTGATTATGTAAATCATCATGAGTGAACCAATCTGGACTACTGCGACTAAAGCAATTTGAATATAAAATCTTGAGTTTTTCTTGCTTATTAAGGCGTATATAATTCCAAAAGTGGCAATCATATATGACGGTTCAAATATCAAAATCCAGTATGGTGGCACCCCTCCAACGCCTCTTCCATGCCATTGTTGTTTGCCTGTACTAGAAAAATAAATCTCAAAGACGCTCAAAACTGTATTTGCATCATCAATTAAAACCCATATTACAAATACTAAAATCCAAGAAAATAAAAAGCCTAATATCCCATACAAAATACCTCCCCGACGAGGATATATAATTGAGAAACCTAGGAGACTTATTAAAAGAGCAAAACCCTGAATTTTAAAGAGACATGCTAAACCAGCAATTATGCCTAGTAAAAAGTTTTTCAGAATGCAATCTTGCATCTCAAATATAACTATTATAAATAGTACACTACATAGAGCAACACCATGCATTGGATATGTATAAGTTGCTACTCCAATCCATGCAGGAGATGAATGCATTAATAGCGAAAAAAAAGTTGCTGAAGTAAGAGAAAATCGATAAGCAAGCCATGTAAATGCTATTGCAAATACAAATAGTGATATGAATGTAGTTGTTACAGGGGCAACTAGACTACCCTCAATACCCATCCAATAAAAAAAACGTAGTAAAAACCATAAAAGTAAACGGTCTGGATAATTAAACTTACTTTCCTTATTGATTACTGAATTAATATAATCAGAAGGATCTGAGGGATTGGTAAGAGAAAAACCAAACCAAAATATGACCAAAAGAAAAATGGATAAATTGGCTGCTATATGCAAAAATATCAATTTATGATTTCTTGCAATATTTTTCAAAGTTGGTTTTATTGAAACGTTATTCATTATAACCAAATTAACTTTATTAACATTCTTTTTGCCTTAAATTAGAGGTTTTAGAATAAAGTTAATTTATCGTTGCTTCATAAAAATCACATAACTTTAAGTATTCCTTTTGCCAATTGTACTCCGCCTCCACTGCTAACCATCCATTTAAGCCCATTTTCCTTGTTACATATGGATCTTTGGCAAAAAAATCTAGCGCTTCCGCAATAGCATGGGAATCATTTGGATCAACCGTCAAGCCACATTCGTAAGATTCAATAATTTCAATCCAATGATCAAAATTTGAACATAAAACTGGTTTTGAAGCGCTTAGATATTCAAATAATTTGTTAGGTAATGAAATCAAATGGTTGGGTGTCGGCAAAAACGTTACAACCCCCACACATGATTCTGCTAATAATTTGCGCGCTTGGACGCGATTAACAAAACCATGATAATTAACAAATCTCCAACCTGCCAAATCTTCAACCATCTTCTTACACTGAATTTCTGAAAATTCCCCACACAAATCTAACATAATTTTCGACTTAACATAATCAAAAGAATTGACGAGTTGGGTTATTCCTCGATCATGATCAATTGCCCCAATATAAACCGCATTTTTACAAATATGCGCCAAGCCATCGTCTGCAAGCTCTCCTATGATTGGAAAATTGTTTATCGTGACACAATGTTCGTTATATTTTCTTAATCTATGAGTAATTTCAGAAGTTGCCCCAATTACTCCATCAATACGGGCAACTATTTTAGCCTCCAACCATCCATATGATGAGGAAGCGATTACTCTAGTTAGCTCATTTAAATATGGCTTAAATCTTAAATCCGAGGGTACATCCTCATGTGAATCAAAGATCACACGCACACCACTATTCATTAAAGAGTCTGCAATAAGTAATAACTCTGGATCATGCAAATGGGCAATATCAACATTGAGTTTTCTTACAGCCTCTAGCGCCAATTGTGTTGATTTTATCATTCGCGTTAATCTAGAATGAGGCCGCCCAATATCAATTATTTTAATTTCATTTAGACATTCATCACCTTTTCCATCAGCAACAATTATATAAACTTGATATCCACTCCCAATGAGTGAAGTTGCCATTTTCCTGAAAATTCTTGTGTCAAATCGAGGATGAACAGTGGTCACATGGGCAATGCTGATTTTTTTATTGATAAGCATATTTTTTTTATTGATATTAATGGAGCTTTTATTTGGTGAAAATAGCACTATATGCGAGCCTTTAAAGTAAATTAGGACGTCAACTGCTGTTGGTAGTGGTAATTTTATCGTTTACAATTTTTTCCAAAGACGAAATTAATTTGCCGTAAACATTTGAGCTCTCAAATTTTTCAAAATATAATTTTTTTGCGTTTTCTGAATATTTTCTAGCCAGGCAATCATTAAAAAATAAAGTTGAGATTGCGTGAATCCAATCTTTATCTTCAATTAAGTTTGAAAAACCAACCTTTTTTTCATTAATTAAATTTCCAACCTCTCCACCAAGACTCGTTAATATTGGTTTTTCATAGGAGAAGCTATCTATCACCTTATTTGGTATGTTTTCTTGAAAGTTTGGAATGCGGCAATATGGCGCCACAGTACAGAGTGAATTTTTAGCCAATAAAGCATATGCTGCACCATCAATCCAACCGGGAAAATGTACTCCAGGTACACCCTCAAAAATTTTTTTGACTGCATTTTCCTCTTCACCAATTCCGCATATGACAAACTCAATCAATAATTTATCTTTATTTAAATGACGAATAGCTTGACCCAATGACTTAAAATCAAAACCTCTTGATATCGTTCCCACAAAAATGATTCTCCCATTTTTAGAAAGGTCAATATTTTTATCACGCCAAAATTTCTCAGCCTCCAAGCAATCGATATTGTTTGTAGCACTCCTCGATCCCGTTAGATAGATAACTTGATCACCGTCTCGAAAAGAACGTCCCGCCATTCTAAGTGACCAGTTTAAATAACTTTTAGAAACAGCTCCTAAAATATTTGCTCTAGCCAGGCATTTTGTGGCAAGGTATTTATAAGGCCAAAAAAATATGCGAATTAACCACCTTAGTTTAGGATGAACCGCCTGCTCAAAAATATCTGGCCATTGATCTTCGACATTGACCATTAACGGGATTCCTTTTTTACGCCCCCACAAAGAAGCTGAAAAAGCTAATTCAATTGGTGGAAAACCCACGTATAAAAAATCCGGCGCACCTGTTTTCTCAACTAATAAATCTGCAATTTTTTTAAATCTTACCCCTAATTCACCATGATCAATCAAACGTCCTATACCCACATTTCTTGAGTAACCTCTACTTGGAATCAATGTGATTCGCAATCTTTCGTTTAAGTTTTTAGTAAACTCACTTGGAACTCTATGCCTCCTCTCCTGATGAAAGAAAATAGAGCTAATAATTGTCACTTCGTGACCAGCATCAATCAAGGCATTCGCCAAGGACATTGCCCTCATAGGTCGATACTTACCAAGATCGATATGAAGAGGCTCGCCTGTTTGAATTATCCAAACCTTCATAAAACTTTTTTTCTTTCAAATTTAACCAAGCAGGTCTTTATATATAAATATGTCGTACATATTTATATATAAAGATCAAATGAACATAAATAGCAATTAATTAAATCTGTAAATCAGAATTTGTTAATAGAAAACCACTTCTTTGACCATTCTAAAGTTTTTTTCAATCCTTCATTGAACTCTGTTTTCCAAGTAAAGCCTAAGCTTTTTAAAGCATCGTTCGAAACATCAAAATCTTTCACATCTCCCACTCTCGGTTGTCTATATAAGATTGAATGGTTTTTATTCCCAAGTTCTCGGCACACTTGATTCGCTAATTCTGTAATAGAAACTTTATTATCACTGTTGCAATTAAATGCTCTTCCGGTTAGGCCATCAGTACAAGCCGCAAATATATTAGCCCGAACCACATCATCTACATATGTAAATAATCTTACTTGGTTACCGTCACCATAAATAGTTATTGGTGAACCCTCTAAAACATTTCTTGCGAAGATTGAAACCACCCCCCCCACATCACTACTTTCTTGACGAGGGCCATAAACGTGGAAGTAGCGCAATATAGTAACGTCCAACCCAAACTCATCAGCAAAAAGCCTTGCATATTTTTCACCTGCTAATTTACTTACCCCATAAAATGAAACTGGGTTTACATTATGCGACTCGTCTGTTGGCGTATATTGTGCTCGCCCATAAACCGAACCAGTTGATACATGGATAAACTTTTTTACGCCATGCTCTGCAGCTTTTCGCAACAGAGCTAAAGTACCTCCCGCATTAACTTGTAAATCTAATGTCGGGTTATTCATACAAACAGTCATTTTAGAAGCAGCCTGATGAAAGATGACATCACAACCGTCTAGAATTTGATCTATATTATCGGAATCAGTCACTGATAAATTGACTTCAGTAAAATTATCGTAATCTCGGGCAATTTTCAAATTTTCTTTTTTGCCGCTTACATAATTATCTACGCTCGTCACAGAAAGGCCGCTCTCAAGTAAATTATCAACTAAATGACTTCCAATAAACCCAGCTCCTCCGGTGACCAAAGCTTTTTTAAAACCTTTATTTTTTAAAAGCTCATTTTTTTCTTGCGTAATAATAGATGAATTCATTCCCTCCATATTTAATCCTTCAATTTTAATTTTGATGAAATGACAAAATAGCCATATAAAAAATCAACAATATAAAGCATACAATTAAAGCAAACCATTAAACCAATAAATGTTAATGCCGAACTTCCAATCCAAGTTACGATCAAAGCAATCAGCAAAATACCCAACAATCTAATGGAATTCCATATTAATAGGTAAGTTGACTTACCAAATGCTAGCGCAACCTTATCTAATGGTGTAAAACAAAACTGAAAATAACCTAATACAAGCATAAGATTTAGAAACTCAGACAGTCCATGCCACTTTGGGCCCAAAATATAATCCATGATTGGACCACCAATAAAAAAAATTATTATATAAATGGGAATACCAATTATTAAAAAAAATAAAAAGATGGAAATAAAATCAGTACGAAGTTGATTGTTATCAAATTTACGTATTGTCAATCTTCTAAAAATATCTCCGGCTGCATTTGATATTAAATGAACAGGCGCATATGACGCCTTGCTTGCAATAGAATATAACCCAACTGTTGTTGGTGAAAATATTAATCCCAAAAATAATATAGGTGCTTGTTGGGCAAATATATTTAAAACCCAAGTTGGCGCCAGCTTTATTGGATGTTCTTTGAATTCAAAAAGAAAATGTTTGACATCTTTTAAATTAATCACGACTTTAAAAGTGTATGACTTAAACAATACCAATACAACAACCACAATTTGCGCTAGAAGCCCCCCAATTACAATACCACCAGAAACCTCAGAAAATGCTAATAGAATTATTAACACACTTGTTAAGAATGAAATAAAAACTCTAACAATAGCTAAAAATTTGTAATTTCCTTGAAAATTTAAAACTGATTGCGTAACTATCCAGGCAATAGAGGTCAATATAGAAATTGGCGCTAGAAAAACCCAATTTGGTAATTCTAATTTTAATTCAAAAATTGATGCTACACAAAGAAACATCGCTCCCAGTATTGTCAGAAGAACAATAAAGGAAAATGAAAATATAAACGATGCCATCACAACGAGTTCTACATTTGGCTGAACTGGCTTATCAGCTCTAAAAAGAGTGTAGTCATATCTCCCACCTAAAATATAAGAGCTCATAGTTATCAAAACTAAATAAATAGCTGATATTCCCAATTCATATGGACCATATAAACGTGCCGCATAAATACTTGACAACAATCCAAAACCAATTGAAATAGCGTTTGCAGAAGTTAGTCCGGTGAAATCTAAAAAAAGTTTTTTATTCAATTAAGCCAATTATTTGTGAGGTGATAGCCTAAATACTAAAATAGTTACAAATTCAATTAAAAATTTATTGCTTTAAACTTTTAAGTTTAATAAAGATAAGAAAGCTGATATTAACTCTTTATTATTTGAATAAATTTTTAAATCGAAAGTTAATAAGGGTTTATTATAAAATAATAAAAAAAGAAGTTAATTTTTAGAAGTCATTATCTAAGTAATTCATTTACGATTATATCAGCGGCATTTCCGTTTCCATAACAACTATCAATTTGCCTTTCAGAAATATGCTGTTGCGCATTCCAAGCTCTAATGATGTCTTCTGTTCTGGCGCCCGCTAGAGTATTCCAGCCGGAGTGAATAGTTTCAACCCATTCAGTCTCATTTCTGAGTGTGATGCAAGGTACTTGATGAAAAAATGCCTCTTTTTGAACGCCTCCAGAATCTGTTAGGATAACCTTAGCACCCATTTGAAGACGTTGCATTTCAAGGTACGGTTGAGGTGGTATCAATCGCAAAGAATTAAACTCACTTTTTGTGAAATTATCTTCAATTTTTATTCTTGTTCGCGGATGTAACGGAATAACAACTGGTATATCCTTTCCAATCTCTTGAAGAGCTTTAAATATACTTTTTAAGCGCTGGGGATTATCTGTATTTTCTTGGCGATGCAAAGTGCAAAGAACATACTCTTTACTAAAGAAATCATATTTATCAATATTTTTAATTTGCATTGCTTTTTCGCGAAAAAAACAGACAGCATCAAACATTACATCACCAGCATTAACAATTCGTTGCGCTAGGTTGCCCGACATTAAAAAAGGGTACCCCTCTTTGCGAAGATTATTTACTGCAGCAACTGTAGGGCAAAGAAGAATACTCGAAATGCGATCAGTAATTACACGATTTAATTCTTCGGGCATAGAAAGATTATTAGAACGCAATCCTGACTCAACATGTGCAATAGGAATTTGTAATTTTGCTGCTGCAAGCGCCCCCGCGATTGTAGAGTTAGTATCTCCGTAAACAATCACTACATCAGGCTTTTCTTGATAAAGAATATTTTCAATACTCTCAAGCATTCGACCAGTCATTGCCCCATGATTTAGTCGAGATATATTTAAATTGTAATCTGGCCTTGGAATATCTAGTTGCTCAAAGAAAATATCGGACATATTGCCGTCAAAATGTTGTCCTGTGTGCACAATAATTTCTTTAATATCATTACGTGCCTTTATAACTCGACTTACCATTGCAGCTTTTATAAATTGAGGACGAGCCCCCAAAATAGTCAGGGCCTTCATTGTTGCAAACTAACCAAAACTTTATCTTGCTCAGATTTTGTTAAATCAGCCGACATCGGTAAACTCATAACATGCATTGAAAGTTCGTGGGCAACTGGTGTGCACCCATCACAACAAAAATGTTTATAGGCAGGTTGCTCATTTAATGGAATAGGATAGTGCACCGCAGTAGGAACACCTAATTCAATAAGTTTTTTTTGCAGAATTGTTCTTTTTTCAACGAGTACTGTGTATTGAGCATGAACACTGGTGCGGTCTCCTCTTTGATTCATTCTTTTAATTCCAACCAAATCTAGCAATTGGTTATAACGCTCTCCAATTTCTTTGCGTTGAGCAATTTCCCAATCAAAGCGATTTAGCTTAGCTAATAATATTGCACACTGAAGAGTGTCCATTCGGCCACCAACACCAATACGACTATGAACATATCTCTGAGATTGACCATGTACGCGAATTTCTCGAATAGCTTTGGCTAATAAATCATCATTTGTAAAAATAGCTCCACCATCACCGTAACATCCCAATGGTTTGCTTGGGAAAAAACTAGTGCAACCAATCGTACTAAGATTACAACTTTTTTTACCCTTATAAGTAGCGCCGAAACTCTGCGCAGCATCCTCAACTACTGGTATTTTTCCGTGTTGATTTGCAATCTTATTAATTTCATCCATATCGGGAGGCTGACCATATAAACTAACAGGTATGATTGCTTTAGTTCTTGGTGTTATCGCACGCTCAATTAAGCTTACGTCAATATTACCGGTATCAGGCTCAACGTCTACAAATACTGGGTTTGCTCTCAAAAGGACTATAACCTCAGCAGTAGCGGCAAATGTAAAAGGTGTAGTAATAATTTCATCACCAGGTTTAATATTCAAAGCCATCAAACTAATAAGTAGCGCTTCTGTACCGCTTGCAACAGTAATGCAGTTCCTAGCTCCACTATAAAGCGCCAATCGATCCTCAAGTTCTTTCACTTCAGGCCCCATGATGTACTGTCCATGCTCAAGAACACGATGGATATTGGCATTGATCTCTAATTTTAATGACTCATATTGAGTTTTGAGATTGATAAATTCCATAATTTTCTAATTTATCCTCGAAACAACGCCCTGATTTAATATGTATTTAGCATTACTATGTTTACAAACGGCAACTCCACTACCATTCAATGGTAAATCTAAAGCATCACCGTATTGACTTATCCAACCAATCTGTTTAGCAGGGACTCCCACCATCAACGCATATGGTTTTACGTTTTTATTCACAACCGCTCCAGCCCCAATAAACGAATACTCACCTATAGTTACGCCACAAACAATTGTGCAATTAGCACCTAAAGTAGCTCCTTTTTTGACTAGAGTATTTCTGTATTCGCTTTTACGCTCAATAAAAGCACGTGGGTTATATACATTAGTAAAAACCATGCTAGGCCCACAAAACACACCGTCCTCTAAAGTTACATTGTCATAAATACTGACGTTATTTTGAACCTTACAGTTATCACCAATAATCACTTTGCTACCGACAAATACATTTTGACCAAGAGATACTTTTTGACCTATTTTTGCACCACTACAAACATGGACCCAGTGCCAAATACGTGTACCTAAACCAATAAAGCAACCTTCATCAATAATTGCGGTAGGGTGAATGGCTATATCTAATTTATTCATATTAAAACGCTAAAGGCAACGAGACTTTAACCCCATCCTTAGCTGAACGGTACATTGCTAAAAGTAATTCAAGACTCTTTAGGCCCGCCCTACCATCCGTCATTGGCTCTGAGAAGCCACGCATAACATCCACTACATTTCGATAATACAGTGGATGTCCAAAACCATAAACGCTTTTTGTAATGTAATTAGCACCTTGAATATTAGCATCTTCAGACTGAATATCTGAAAAATTCCATTCCTGAATTTCATTAACAGCAACACCCCCAATTCTCACAGTACCCTTTTCGCCAAGTATAGTAATACTACCTTCAAAATTTTTATCATGGGAGAGCATACTCACGTTTAAAGTACCCATTGCGCCAGATCGCCAACGAACAATAGCTACGCCACTATCTTCTGCTTCAATTTCACGTGCTTGAGTCGCAGTGTATGCCATTACACTTTCCACTGGCCCACAAAGCCAATCTAATAAATCAATGTAATGACTAGCTTGATTCATGAAGGCACCACCATCAAATTCCCAAGTGCCACGCCAACCACCACCTTGATCATAGTAACTCTGTGGTCGAGTCCAAAAAACATTAAGTGCAACGTTATAAATCTTGCCAAAACGGTCCTGCTTGATTGCACTCTTAAGAAGCTGAATAGTTGCATTAAGCCGATTCTGCTTAACCACAAAAAGGTGCACAGCTGCCTGATCGCACGCTTTAATCATCGCCACTCCGTCTTCTAACTTAGTAGCCATTGGTTTTTCAGACAAAACATTGACCCCATATTGGGCACTCAAAATAGCGTGCTGAGAATGAAGTCCGCTTGGTGTACATAATGCCACCAGGTCAATTTGCTCTTTTGAGAGCAAATCTGCTATTTGCGTATAACCAGGAACATTATATTTATCACAATGATTTTTCAGGGTGCTAGGATCAATATCACACACTGCTACTAGCTCCAAATCTTCTGCGAACTTTTCTACAGCCAAAAAATGGTTTTTGGAAATTCGACCACAACCAACAATTCCAATCCTAATTTTACGGCCAGTAATTACGGGGAGTTTTTTTAAATTCATAGTTTAAAATCTAAACACAGTAAATCCTGCGTCTTGAGCTTCCTTTAGTTTATACAAAGACTTAATGTCTCCCAAAACAGGATTATTTGGCCTACAAAGCTTACGCAAGTAGTCAATACTTAATTTACGATATTGATCATGACCAACTGCAATTACAAGTGAATCAACTTGGTTTTTAGCATCAATTACACCAAGATCTATTCCAAACTCGCTTTTTACTTCCGAAGAATTTGCCCAAGGATCGGTAATTACAACATTTGCACCCCAATGTTGAAGTTCTTTAACTAAATCAAACACCTTGCTGTTGCGAATATCAGGACAATTCTCTTTAAAGGTAATGCCCATAACTCCTACTGTACACTTTGATAAGTCCATGCGATTTTTTAACATGCGCTTAACGATATTACGGGCTGCATATCGTGACATATTGTCATTAATTCGTCGTCCAGCCAATATCACCTGTGGATGGTAACCCAACTCTTCCGCTTTATGTGTAAGGTAGTAAGGGTCAACGCCAATACAATGACCTCCTACCATTCCAGGTCTGAAAGGCAAAAAGTTCCATTTACTACCTGCAGCCTCCAGAACATCTAATGTGTCGATCCCCATTCGTTCAAAAATAACAGACAATTCATTTACAAAAGCAATATTTAAGTCGCGTTGACTATTTTCAATTACCTTAGCGGCCTCTGCCACTTTGATACTGCTTGCTCTCCAAGTGCCAGCTTTTATAATAGTACTGTAGAGCGCATCAATCTCCTCCGCAACTTTCGGAGTGCTACCACTAGTAATCTTTTTGATAGTAGCAAGGGTATTAACCTTATCACCAGGGTTAATGCGCTCTGGACTATAACCACAAAAAAAACCATCATTAAATTTTAATCCACTAAATTTCTCCAAAATAGGCACACAAACTTCCTCCGTTGCTCCTGGATAAACAGTAGATTCATAAACAACAATATCATCTTTTTTGAGTATGCCCCCTATCGCTTGACTGGCCTCAATTAGATAAGTCATATCAGGACGATTAGCTTTATCAACTGGAGTGGGCACGGTAACAATATATATTTCACATGTTGCAATGCCTTCAATCTGATTGGTATAAGTAAGTTGATTCGCGGCTTTTAGTTGTTCAGGGCTGCACTCTAATGTGATATCGATTCCTGCTTTTAAATCAGAAATGCGTTTAGCATTTATATCAAAGCCAATCACAGCTCGATACTTACCAAATTCCACTGCCAATGGTAATCCTACATAACCAAGGCCCACAATAGCTATATTTTTAACATTTTTCATGATAATTAAGGAGTATTTGAAACTTTTCTATAGCTGTAAATGAAATTAAACATTAGAGTCACACGATTATTTGTCATTAGCAGCACAAAGATACTGAAATTTATATGCCAAGATAAATCATTTTTTTTGACTCCCCGAAACTAAGTACTTTCTACAAATACTAACCAGAATGCCAAAAAACAAACCTACTAATAACCCAATAATATGCATTAATTTATTTATTGAACCCGAAGAATCCTCTGTTATGTATATCGGAATTGATAATTTAGCTGGCCTTAGTTCGGCTAAAACAATAAACTTATTTTGGCGTAATATTTCTTCAAACAAAATTTTTAATTCCTCTCGAATTGAAAGATCTGGGAATGATTGTGAACCATGATCAGATATTCTTTCCTGGATTTCTTTTAAACGTTCTTGATTAGCTTTTAAGAGAATTTTTGATTCACGCATTTGAAGTTCAAGTATTTTTACTTGTGATTCGCGAATATCTTCAAAAACAGCTTGCGCGCAGAGACCAGCATGAATTTTTGATTTTGAGCGAATTTTTAATTCTACTATTGAAGTCGCCCCCTTCACTATCGATGATTTTAACATTCCAAGTAAGTCATCATTTAGCATTTTTTCTTGATATAAACCACAAGCCTTAACAGTGTCGACAGAATAAAAAGTTGGTAGCCTCATACGAGCCAACAATACACTTGAATCTTCAACATTATTCCAAACAAAACCGGTTTGATTAATCGAAATATATTGAGCCATCTGAATTTGAGCGACAGCCAAGTAATGATTTGGCGTTAAAGTGAAATAATAACCAGACAAAAAACCAATACATCCGAAAACTCCTAAAACCTTCCAAGAATCAAGGAAGAAATTAATAATATCTTTTAAGGTGATTTCCTCATCTAAAAGCTCAGTAGATATTTTTTTTTGCACAATTAAAGTCCAAAGATTTTTAAAATTATGTTTGGGATACTATATTTAATTACTATTGAATTGATGATTTAGGATAATCAGCTTTTGGCTATTTTAATTTCTTTTGAATTAACTATTGTTTAACTTACTCTTGCCGCTCTTTTAAATCACAGTTTAGTCTATTCAGTTTTTACTGCCTCATTAATTTCGGGCTATGATTGACATCACACCCATGCGTACTGCAATACCGAAGGTCACTTGTTTGAGGATCACTGACTGAGAGCCATCAGCCACATCACTGGCAATCTCTATTTCTCGGTTCATTGGACCTGGGTGCATCACAATCGCGTCAGGTTTGGCTAATTTGAGTCTTTCTTGAGTCAGACCCCATTGCTTGAAGAATGCATCACCTTCAGGCACTTGACCTGCTTCCATCCGTTCTTTTTGGATTCTGAGGGTCATCACCACATCCACATCTTTTAAACCTTCTTCAATGTTGTTGAAGATTTTGACGCCCATCATATTGAGGTCTTTAGGAAGCAAACTCTCAGGACCAATGGCTCGAATTTCTTTACAACCCAAGGTGGTCAGCGCATGAATATTCGACTTGGCCACACGACTATGAACAATGTCGCCAATGATAGCTACCTTGATCTTGGTGAAGTCTTGTTTGTAATGACGCATGGTGTACATATCGAGTAGACCTTGCGTCGGATGTTGATTGGTGCCATCACCGGCATTGATTACATGAACATGTGGTGGCAAGTGTTGCGCCACCTCAACGGCAGCACCAGTCGTTTTGTGTCTCACCACAAAAATATCCGCTTGCATCGCTACCAAATTATCAATGGTGTCGAGCAAAGTCTCACCTTTGGCTGTCGATGATGTTTGTATGTCTAGATTGACTACATCGGCTGATAAACGCTTAGCGGCTAATTCAAAGGTGGTTCTGGTACGAGTAGAGTTTTCAAAGAAGAGGTTAAAAACATTGGCGCCTCTTAATAAAGGCACTTTTTTAACTTCTCTGTCTGAATCACTGACTGCCACAAACTGCTGGGCAGTATCTAGGATGTGAAGAATATGTTCTTTAGACAAACCCTCTAAAGTCAATAAATGGGTGAGTTCACCTTGGTCATTGAGCTGAAGTTGGCTTGGAGTTTTGGTCATGTTGGATTGGTATTTTAATCTGTTTTAAAGTTTTTAGAGGCTTGGTTTTTAATTTGTTTCTAACCCTACTTAATTAACTTTGTGAACTAACCTTACTTCATTTCGGTTGTAAATCCAAAGCGCCCATCGTCGGCCTGCTCTAAGATCAAAATCTGGTCATCAGCCACCTTCACTTTAGCCCCCTTAAAAGTCGCATCGACTGGTAATTGTCTTCTGTGGCGATCAGCTAAGACGGCTAGATCAACTTTGGCTGGTCGGCCATAGTCGAATAACTCATTCAAAGCAGCGCGGACTGTTCTACCGGTGTCCAAAATATCGTCGACCAAGATGATGTGAGCACCTTCAACTTCAAAAGGAAGCTTGGTGGACATACCCTCTGAACTATTAAGTGCCTTAACGCCCTTCTCTGAGTAGTCATCACGGTGGAATGAAACATTGATAACCCCGTAGCTTTGTAATTGAAGATCTTTGGCCAAACGCTCAGCAATCCATGCACCACCACTAGCCAATCCGGCCAATTGAAAATCAGGATTGATGACCTGCTGTTCTTTTAA
>JACCDV010617044.1_pt1 | contig 35453 bp, 20 predicted proteins | sample 7446131 | NCBI WGS metagenome assembly JACCDV01 (sample SAMN15323448, study PRJNA562643) | freshwater metagenome | isolation source: river surface water | place: USA:Blue River Watershed | collected 2017-08-17
ACAATCACAATCACAATCACAATCACAATCACAATCACAATCACAATCACAATCACAATCACAATCACAATCACAATCACAATCACAATCACAATCACAATCACAATCACAATCACAAAAATCTACAAAACCAAAGTCATTTTTTCCAAATGTAAATATTAATTCATTATTAAAAAAAGAAAATTATGAAGTTAATTCTGAAAAATTAAAAGAAAAATTTTTTACATTAAAACATAATCTTGATGAAAAAATGGATATTTTATATCACGGAGCATTTAAAGATATACCACAAAATGAAACATTTAATAAAACTGTTATTGGTAGTAAATTAATGGTTATGTTTATATTAACTATTTTCTCTTTTTTAAATTTAGATTCTAGTTTTGTACAAAAACAACCAGCCGATTTCTTAAAAGAATGTTTAATTGTAGGAGTTACAACAGCAATTCCTACAATAGTAATGTGTATATTTAGAGGTGTGCCAAAACGTGAAATTTTTCATATGTGTTTCATAATGTTTTTATTATTTTTCTTATTTAATGTGCTAATGGAATTTAGTGGAATAAATAATAGTTTACACCCAGAAACTGCTGATAAATCAAAACAAGAATGGGTAAACACTAATGTTTACAATTCATGGGTTTATGCTAGTATTTCTATTGGCGTTATTTTCAGCTGTATATTATCATATAATGTTGGTGCAATATCTAACTTTTTTAAACATAAATATAAATATACTGCAGAATTATTTGCATTTGGATTAAGTGGTGCAATACCAGCATATTATTTAAAATATGATAGAAGTAAATCTATTATTAATTCTAAAAAAGATTTTGTAAAAGCATTTGCAATGTTTGGATTTGGATATTTAGTGTTACAAAATGGTGGATTTTTTGATAGTAACTTAGGTATGATAAGTTATTTTGACGAATATTTAAATGGAACTGCAAACTCAAAATTATATTATAAAGAATTAGAAAAATTACATGATAATATAATATTATAAAACTATATAAATTTTTATAAAACTATATAAATTTTTATAAAACTAATATAATTTTATAATATTATAAAATTTTTTAAATTCATCTTTAAATTGTTTTAATTGTTTTGTATTTAAATACAAAACATAATGCTGTTCAACATTTATTGTATGTGATGAAAATATTATTTCATTATTATCAAATTTTATTATTTCTTTATTAATATTATTATTCAATAATATTAATTCTTCATCATTATTTATAAATCTATTTATAATTATATTTTGTGAAAAATTATAATTTTCAATATTTATAATTTTTTTAAAAATTATGTTTTCTGAATTAAAAATTTTAATTTCTATAAATTTAATTTCTAAATAATTACAATTATTGTTATTACCGTTATTACTATCATTATAATTATCTTGGTTATAATAATCAAAATCATAAATACTAAATAATTCTGATTCATAAATATTATTGTAATATTTAACAATTTTAATGTATAAATTTGAAAAATTCATGATTAATTTTTTTTTTAAAAATTATGAATTATTTTTTTTTGTATAAAAATAAATATTAATTTAATAATTTATAAATAAATTATTTAAAATTATATTTATTTTATAAATTAAATACTTCTAAATAATATTTATTATAATTAATATAGAAATTTAAACTATGCCTGTAAATCAAATAGTGAAACTTTCAATTGGTAATGTAAGTTATTCTGGTACAGCAACACAATTAAATTATAATACTGCTGCAATACCAGGTACAGCTACTGCATCTAAAACAGTTGTTTTAGATTCGAATTTGAATTATAGTGGTATTAATAATTTAACTGTAAGTAATATTTATGGTAATATTTTAACAGCTTCACAACCAAATATCACTAGTTTGGGTACATTATCATCTTTAACTGTTTCTGGTGCAATTAATATGACTAGTGTTGGTGGATTTTATATAGATAATTATAAATTATTATCTAATGCTATACAACTTAACTATTTATCTAATGTATTAACACCAGGTACAGCTGTTGCAAGCTCAGCATTAGTTACAGATAGTACTATATCAATAAGTGGTTTAAATACTGTAAACACATCATTATTAATCTCATCTATTGTTAATATTGGTAGCAATACAAATGCCAATAATTACAATTTATATATACGTAATGATTCTAATAATTTCATTGGAATGAGATTAAAAAATAATAATACAACATTATCATCAGCTGGTACTGAAATAGATTTTAGTGGTTATAATATTTCAGATACTACAAATTTTTCATTAGCTAAAATTCGCTGTGTAAATGCTGCAGGTTCACCAAGTTCAAATAGTAATGCTGGGATTTTAACATTTTATACAAATGATGGTTTACCATCTTATTATAGTACTGGTTATGAAAGAATGCGTATAACTAATACAGGTTTAATTGGTATTAATAATGCAAATCCAACATATCGTTTAGATATAATGGATAATAATGGACAAATCTTAAAAATTTCTACAAGTAGTTATTTTACAAAATTTCATGTAAATACTATAGATGGTTCATTAAATATTTTAACTAGTGGTAATTATGTAAATGTTCAAGGTTTGTCTATAGCTGGTGCATTAATTAATGCTACACCTGCAGAACTTAACTATAATAATGGTTTAACACCTGGTACAGTATCACAAACTCGATCCGTGGTTGTTGATTCATCTAAAAACATTACAGGATTTAATAATTTAACTTCTACTAATATTTTTGCAACAAATTTATATTTAAATGGTCAACCCATTTCAGCAACATCTGCACAAATAAACACTTTAATTACAACACCTGGTTCAGCAACAGCATCAACAGCTTTAATTTTAGATGTAAATAAATCTATAACTGGGTTAATCAATGTTTTAAATGTTAGTACTTTGCGTTTAAATAGTAGTAATATTACTGTAACAGCTTCACAAATTAATACATTAAATGTTACACCAGGTTATGCATCTGCAAGTTCAGCTTTAGTAACAGATGCTTCTAATAATTTAGTTGGCATTGCAAATTTAAGTGTAACATCTTTAACATTAAATGGGAGTATTATTTATTCAACAGCATTACAATTGAATTATTTAAGTGGAGTTATTACACCTGGTACTGCATCAGCTAGTTCTGCTTTAGTTGTTGATAGTAGTAGAAGTATTTCTAATATTAATGTATTTTCAGCATCTACTATTTCAGGTTTAATTATAACTGGTTCACAACCAAATATTACATCTATAGGTACTTTAACAGGTTTAAAAACAACAGGTTTTATTATGGTAAATTCTAATGCTACACCAAATACAATTTTAGAAATTAATCAGAATGCATCTATATCAAATAAAGGATTACGTATTAATTTTGATAATACACAAACTTTAGGTTCTCAAAAATATACAGATTTATATATGGATTCAACTAATGTATTTAACATTTCAGCTACAACAACATTTGCTAATGGTATTAATGCTACTATTTTAACTGCTGCACAACCTAATATTACATCTATTGGTACTTTAACTAATTTAAATGTAACTGGTAATATTTCTGGTACTATTTTAACTGCTGCACAACCTAATATCACATCTGTTGGTACATTATCATCTCTAACAGTATCAGGTGCTATTAATGGTACTCTTACAACAAATAATCAACCAAATATTACTACACTTGGTACATTATTATCTTTAACTGTATCTGGTGCATTAAATGCTACTATATCTACACCTGCACAACCTAATATTACTTCTGTTGGCACACTATCATCTTTAACTGTATCAGGTAGTATTATTGGTACTTTATCAACAGCAGCTCAAACTAATATTACATCTTTAGGTCAATTAGTTGGTTTAAAAACTAGTGGTAATGTTATTATTAATTCTAATTTAAATACAACAGTAAATTTAGAAATTAACCAAGCAAGTTTTACAAATAATGTTGGTTTAAAAATTACATATGATAATACCGTTTCATTAAGTTCTCAAAAATATTCATTAATGTATGTAGATTCTGCAGGTACATTAATAATTTCATCACCAATTAATTGTGCAGGTGTTTATGGTACAATAATGACACAAGCACAACCTAATATAACATCTATTGGTACATTAGCCAGTTTAACAGTAACTGGTAATATTTCAGGTACTTTAACTACACAATCACAACCTAATATTACTTCTATTGGTACATTATCATCTTTAACTGTAACTGGTAATATTTCTGGTACTTTAATTACAAGTTCTCAACCAAATATTACAACTGTTGGTACTTTATCTAATTTAGTTGTATCTGGTGCTATTTCTGGTACAATTGCAACTGCCGCACAACCAAATATTACATCTATTGGTACATTATCAAGTTTAAATGTTGCTGGTAATATTTCTGGTACAATTTTAACTGCAGCACAGCCAAATATTACATCATTAGGCACTTTAGTTAGTTTAACTGTATCTGGAAATTTAAATGCCACTTTAACAACTGCTTCACAACCTAATATTACAAGTCTAGGAACTTTAAGTACATTATCTGTATCTGGTTCAATAAATGGTACTTTAGCAACAGCTGCTCAAACTAATATTACAAGTATTGGTACATTAATTGGTTTAAAAGTATCTGGTAATACAATTATTGGATCTAATTTAAATCCTAATGCAAATTTAGAAGTTAACCAAGGTGGTACAATTTCTAACTCTGGTATTCGTATTAATTATGATAATTCACAATTATTATCAAGTCAAGTATATTCACAAATATATGTAGATAATACTGGTTTATTAAATATTTCATCATCATTATCAGTAAATGGAAATATTATCGGTACATTAGCTACACCATCTCAAACAAATATTACAACTATTGGTAATTTAACATCATTAAAAGTTGTTGGTAATACCATGATAAATTCTACAAATACACCAAATGCAAATCTTGAAATTAATCAGGCATCAGCAACATCTAATTATGGTTTAAGATTAACATATGATAACTCTATTTCATTATCAAGTCAAAAATATGTAAATTTATATTCCGATGCATCAGGTAATTTAAATATATCTAGTTCTATAATTGTTTCTGGTAATATTAGTGGTACTATTATTACAGGTAATCAACAATATATTACAAATGTTGGCACTTTAGCTAGTTTAACAGTTTCTGGTAATATATCTGGTACATTAACAACAGCATCGCAAACTAATATTACAACATTAGGATCTTTAACTGGATTAACTGTAGCTGGTAATATGAATATAAGTGGTACATTATCATCTACAAATGATGTATATACAACTAATAATATTGGTATTGGAACAACAACACCAAGTACTAAACTACATGTTGTGCAATCTCCAACATCTACTAATTCATGTATTTTAATAACTTATACACCAGTTGCAACTACATATACAGCTAGTATTTATTTAGATAATACTGGCACATTAAATTTTACTGCACCATTAAATTTCCCAAATAATTCTTCAGCTAGTAATGCATCATTTTCTAATCCATTTTTAACTGGTACTATTACAATTAATGGAACTGCTTTATCTGCAACAGCTGCTCAATTAAATTCTATATCAAATACAACTGCTGGTACTGTTACAGTAAGTTCTTTAGTACAAGTTGATTCATCTAAAAATATTTCTGGGTTTAATACAATCACTGCAACATCATTTTTTGGTGATATTACAAAAGCTAGTCAAACAGCAATTACAACTATTGGTACTTTAACTTCTTTAACAGTGTCTGGCGATGCTAATTTAATTGTAAAAACAGCATCTCAACCTTATATTACAGCTGTTGGTGTGTTAGCTGGTTTAAAAACAAGTGGTAATATTTTAGTAAATTCAACTTCAGCATATTCTGCAACTGCAAATATCGAAATAAACCAAGCTGGTGCAATTTCTGGTGCAGGTTTAAAATTAACATATGATAATACAGCTGGTTTGGTAAAATCTGTAACTATAAATACAGATAGTTCTGGTGCTTTAAACATTAATTCTTCAGCTGTAAATATTCAAGGTAATGTAAGTTGTACATTAGCTGCCGGACCACAGAATAATATTACAAGTTTAGGTACATTATCATCATTATCTATAACAGGTGCATTTAATTTAGGAGGTTCTCCAGTAAATGCAACAGCTGCACAATTAAATTATAATTATAATGTAACACCAGGTACAGTAAGTTCAGGTTCTACTGTTGTTGTTGATTCTAGTAAAAACATTACAGGATTTAACAACCTTTCAATATCTGGTAATTTATCTATAGGTGGTACAACATTAAATGCAACTTTAGTAGAATTAAATTATAATTCTGGTATGACTTTAGGTATAGCATCAGCAAGTAAAACATTATCTGTAGATTCTGGACGTAATATTTCTAATATTAATAGTTTATCGGCAGTTAGTTTAACTGGTGCAATTCAAACAGCATCTCAGACAAATATTACAGCTATTGGTACATTAGGATCGTTAAAAGTTTCTGGAAATGTAATGATAAATTCATCATTATCACCAACAACAGTTTTAGAAGTTAACCAAGCTGCAAATATTTCAAATGGTATTAAATTAACATATGATAATACAATTGCAACTCCAAAATCATCTTTAATGTATGTTGATAGTAATGGTAATTTATATATTTCATCTTCATTAACTGTAAGTGGTACATCAATTTCTGGTACATTAGCAAATGGTCCTCAAACTGGTATTACACAAGTTGGTACTTTATCTTCATTAACTGTTACAGGTAATATTAGTGGTACAATATCTACACCATCACAAACAGCTATTACATCAGTTGGTACATTAACATCATTAAATGTAAGTGGTAATGTTGGTGTTGGCACAACTTCACCAACTTCTATTTTATCTGTTGTTCAACCGAGTAATACATCTGGATTAAGTATTAAAAATGGTGCTAATACAACAAATATTTATGTTGATGCAACTGGTCTTTTGAATGTTAGTTCTGCGGTATCATTTTCAGGTAATATTAGTGGTACTTTAGCAAATGGACCTCAAACAGGAATTACACAAGTTGGAACTTTACCAAATTTAACTGTTACAGGTAATATTAGTGGTACTTTAACAACTGCAGCTCAAACTAATATTACTTCTCTTGGTGTATTATCTGGTTTAAAAACTAGTGGAAATGTATTAATTAATTCATCTTCTGGATTTTCACCAACTGCAAATTTAGAAATCAATCAAAATATTAATACAACAAATGCAGGTTTGAAAATCACATATGATAATACAGTAAGTGTTGGTTCACAAAAATCATCTACGTTATATGTTGATAGTAGTGGTGTTTTAAATATTTTAAGCCCTGTAAATGTTACAGGGTCTATTACTGGTATATTAAATACGGCTTCACAAACAAATATAACTGCTGTTGGTTCATTAACTGGTTTAATTACAACTGGTAATGTATTACTTAATACTGCAACTGTATTTACAACAACAGGTGCAAATTTAGAAATTAATCAAAAAAATACTTCAACCAATGCAGGTTTAAAAATTACATATGATAATAGTGCAGGAACTCCTAAATCTTGTAGTTTATATATGGATTCAACTGGTAGTTTAAATTTATCTGCAGCAACTATTATAAATAGTACATTAAATGTTACTGGTAATATTTATGGTAGAATTGCATCAGTAAGTCAAACAGCTATTACTGCAGTCGGTTCATTAGATAATTTAACTGTTATTGGTGGAATTACTGCTGGTAGTTTAAATACTGGTTCTGGTAATATCATTACATCATCTGGTAATATTTCAACATCATCTGGTACAATCACAGCTGGTGGTGTTATTAATGCAACAGCTGGTATAGTATCTTCTGGTGTAATTGCAGCTGGAAGTAATAATATTTATACAACCAGTGGTAATATATATACAACATCTGGTAATATTGGTATTGGTACATCATCACCATCAACACAATTAACAATAGCACAAACAGCTTCTAATTCATGTATTACATTATCATATTTAACAAATACAGCATCTATTTATTTAGGCTCTGATGGTAAATTTAACTTTTCAGCAGGTATTGTTTCACCTGGTGGTTCATCACAATCATTTAGCAGTCCAACATTTACAGGTGTAATTACATTTGGTTCTACAGCATTAACTGTATCAGGTGAACAATTAAACTATTTATCTAGTGTTGTATCACCTGGTACAGCTTATTTAAGCAGTGTTGTAGTTTTAGATGCAAATAAAAGTATAACTGGTATTGGTTCATTATCCGCAACAAATTTAACAGGTACAAGTATATCAGGTACAATTACAACTGTATCTCAACCTAATATTACTTCTATTGGTACATTATCATCATTAATAGTAAATGGTAATGTAAATATATCAAATTCTAACGGTGGTTCATTATTAGCATTTTTATGGACTGATCCTAATATTTCAACATATACATCTGGTAATATTTTATACTCAAATTTAAATTATACGACACAAAATTTAACATCATTAAACTCTGTAACTATTGCTGGTAATCAAGCTATTATGATTATTGGTAATATAACAACATCAGCTGTTCAAAATACATTACTAAAATATACAAATTTATCAACTTCAACAGGTGTTTTCTACCGTATTTGGGTAAATGGTATTTTAATATCAAATAGTGGAAGTTTTAACTATGATACTACTACAACAAATAGTACTTTTACATTAAACAGCACTAATTTTCCAACTAGTTCATATGTACCAATATGTATTCAAGTATATAATATAAATAGTACATCTGTAAATGTAAAAATAGATTATAGTGGAACTTCAATTTCAACAAATAGTATGTCATATTCTAGTGATGCAATAACACCAACAACAGCTTTAAACTCATATACATTTAATGCTAAATTAAATAGTTTATATTATTCTGTAGCTGGTACTGCATCGGCTAATAGTTTATTATATTTAGATTCTAGTAGAAATATTACAAATATTAATAATCTATCTACTACTGGTAATATTTTAATACCTCAAGCATCTAAATTTATTTTATCATCAAATGTAACAACTGGTGCAATTAACAGTTTTATTTCAACATCTGGATCAAATAATTTATCATTAAGTAGTACGAATACTGGTGGTAATATAACTTTAAATACAAATGCAACAGTTGCAAATTCTGTTGCATTATCCATGGTAAATTCTGGATCATCAACTAATAGTTTTACAATATTATCTAATGGTAATTTTGGTATAAATATGAATTCTCCAGTATATACTTTAGATGTTGCTGGATCTATTAATGCAACTAATTTATATATTGCAGGATCTAAAATTAATTCAACACCAACTGAAATTAATTATTTAAATGGAGTAACAGGTGGTACTGTAACAGCTTCAAAAGCTATTGTTGTAGATACTTCTAAAAATATTATTGGATTTAATAATATTGCAACAACATCATTATGTTTAGGTACAAATACATCAAATACGACAAATAGATTTATAACTGCATATGATACAACATATACGTCTAATTCATCTCGTTATATTTCTTTTGGTCAATCTAATAGTGATAGAAATTGTGCAGATATAGGATTTTTATATAATACAACAGGATCAGATACTAGTGCGTTAACGTTTGGTTTTAATGCAGTTGGTGTTAGAATGACTATTTTAGCTGGTGGTAATGTAGGTATCGGTGTAAGTTCACCAGCATATAAATTAGATGTTGGTGGTACATTAAATATATCTTCTAATTTATATTTTAATGGAACTCAAGTATTATCAACAGCAGCTGAATTAAATTTATTAAATGCTATATCAGCTGGTTCAGCTTCAGCTAGTAAAGCAGTTATTTTAGATAATAGTAAAAATATAATTGGATTAGCTAATGTTGGTTTAGCTACTTTAAATATAACATCTACAACATCAGCAAGTAGTACAATTGCAGGTGCTGTAACATCATTAGGTGGTATTGCTATTAGTTGTAGTACAGATGCAACTAGTATATCAAATGGTGGTTCTATAACTACAGCCGGTGGTTTAGCAGTTGCAAAAACAACATATTTAGGAGCTGGTTTAAATGTTTCTGGTAGTGTTGTATTTGGTGGAACTAATATGACATCTGCAGCTTGGGGTACTACTGGAATACAAAGATGTGGTTTAGCTACAACATACACTGATAGTAGCACATTAGCATCTGGTACTGCAGCTATTTCAACATTTACATCATTTTTACAACCAACTTTAGTTGCAACTAATACTGGTGTAACAACAACTAATGCTGCAACTGTATATATTGGAAACAGTCCAGCTGCAGGGGCAAATATGACAATTGCTAATTCTTATGCTTTATGGATTCCAAGTGGTAATACATTATTTGGTGCTGGTTTTAGTTCTACAAATAAATCTGGTGCATTGGTTACATTAAATACAACTTCAACATATACTGGTATTGAAAGTTCAACACATGCATTATTAATTAGTGCTGGTAATGCTGTATCTAATCCATGTTTATATATGGGTTCGGATGCAACTAATAATGTTACATATATTCAAGCTAGTAAAACAACTGGTAAATTACCTATATTGATTAATCCAAATGGTGGATTTGTTGGTATTAACAAAGCAGTTCCAGCATATCAATTAGATGTTGCTGGTTCTGTAAATACAACAAACTTATATTTAAATGGATCACAAGTAGTATCTACTGCAGCTGAATTAGCATATTTAAATACTGTAGTTGCTGGAACTGCAACCGCATCAAAAGCACTTGTACTAGATTCTAGTAGTAATATTACAGGTATTTCTACATTAACTGCAACTAATTTAGCTGGTTTATTAACAACACCTGGGCAAACAAACATTACAAGTTTAGGTACTTTAACATCTTTAGCTATTAGTAATACAATTAGTACATCAATGTTTACTGTAACTAATAGTACATCAACTAGCACATTAGGTATTTATGTAAATGCAACTGGTGGAGCTCAACAAATAGGTTCCACAACTGCACATGATTTAAATTTAGTATCAAATAGTACAATTCGAATGACTATTAAATCAGGTGGTTCAATTGGTATAAATACAACATCACCAGCTTATTTATTAGATGTAAATGGATCTGTAAATTGTACTACATTATATTTAGGATCATCCGCAATATCATCAACAGCTGCAGAAATAAACACTTTAAATACAGTTGTTGCAGGTACTGCAAAAGCATCGAAAGCTGTTGTATTGGACGCTTCTAAAAATCTTACATCTATTAATAATATAACATCAACAGGTACAATTACATCATCATTGAGTGGTACTGGATTTACACATACAGATGGTATCATTTCATTATCAACTATTGTAAATAATACTGCAACACCAGGTCTCGCATTTTTTGGACCTACAACTCCACATACATTATCATTAATGACTAATGGTATAAGTAGACTAAATATAAGCTCTTCTGGTAATGTTGGTTTAGGTGTAACATCACCAGCTTATTTATTAGATTTTGGTAGTTCAGCATTTACTATGATAAATTTTTCAGCTGGAAAATATACATTAGGTGCATCCAATTCATTAATGCAATATAATTCAGGTGGTGGTCATGCATTTTATGTTGGAGCATCAACAGCTAATACTGCCGGAACTATGGCACTTGGTATTACATCAGCTGGTAATGTTGGTATTTTAACTTCTAGTATACAATACCCATTACATGTAACTGGTTCTGTAAAATGTACACAATTATTAGTTGGAACATCAACAGATACTAATAGAATGATTTCAGTTTTAGACAGCGGCATTTCAAATGGTGGAGCTAGACAAATTACATTTGGTAAAGCAAATAGTGCATATAATCAAACAGAATTAGCATATTATCATTCTAGTGATGGTTCTGGTGATAATTATTTTGGTATTGGGTTTTTTGGTGTTAATCCAATTTTAAAAGTTTTAGCTCGTAAAACTGTAATAATCGGGGATGGGTCACCGCTTGTAAATGGTAGCAATTACTTAGAAGTTAATGGTAAAGCATTTTTTAGTAATTATACTGGTTTTGGTGTTAAAGGTTCAACAGATACATATTCTCCACAATTTTTAATAGATTTTGGTAGTGGGAATCCTTTAGAAAGACAAATAAATTTAAATAGTGGTTTAAATGCTATTGGTTGTATTATTTCACCAAGTAATCATACTGTTTATTCTACAGGTTCAAGTCATATTTGGTGTTTAGCAGATTCAAATGGTATATCATCGGGTTTAATGAAACTAGCATCTAGTGGTCGTTTGGGTATTGGTACATATTTTGGATATAGTGCAGTTCCACTATATCCATTACATGTAACAGGTTCTAATAGTTGGCCAGCAAATAATGGAACTGTTACTGCAGCCAGTTTTGAAGGTGATGGTCCACATACTGGCAAATCTTGGAATAATTTACAGATCGGTATTTTTTGTGATAATACTATTGTTGGGTCAGGTTATATTGCTACATCAGATATAAGATTAAAAACTGATATTAATGATTTAGATTTAGATGAATGTAAATATTTTATACAAAATTCAAATCCAGTAAAATTTAAATGGAAAGATAACGAAAATACATATAATTATACATATGGGTTTATAGCACAAGAATTATCTAAATATAAAATAAAAAATTTAGTTGAAATACATCATACTAGTATAACAAATCAAAATACTATTGGTGAATATGAATATTATGATATTTTTAATAATAAAATAAATTGTAAAAAAGATTTTACATTAGCTGTTAATTATAATAATATTATAGCAATACATACAACTATTTTAAAAGATGTATATAATGAAATTGAAAATAATAAAATTGAAATTGAAGAATTAAAAACTGAAAATCAAGAATTAAAAGATAAATTAACACAACTTGAAGAAAAGATTAAACGTATTGAATCTATTTTAAATTTAGAATTATAAATATTATAAAACATGAATAATCGTGAATTAACTGAAATAGAAATTCAAAAGCTTAAATGTTTGATACAAAATGATAATTTTAAAAAATTACAGGATTTAGTTAATAATGCTGATTTTTTAAACAATCTTGATTATTATATGAATAATATGGATTGTACACACTGTATAACATGTGCAGAAAATAACTATAATTTGATGAATACTATAAAAAAATTAGGATTATTTTTAAGTGTTAGTGCTTTATCAGGTATTACACTTATATCTTCAATTTTAATTAAAGAAGCAATGAAAAAAAAATAAAAATATATCTTCTTTAATTTTTTTTGTAATTTATAATATAAATAAAATAAGTTATTTAAATGTCTAATTCATGTAAAGATGATAAAAATATATTAAATAGCGATTGCTTAATAGCTAATAATAACAAATTATTAGCTAATAAAAAATTACGGTGGATTATATATCAAAATGTAAATACTACACAATTTGACAATTTAGATGATTTTATTGAAAATGTAGTACCAGATGATATTTTACCTTATTCTGATATTATGTCATTCAATGATAAATTACCAGATAAATTTATAAATAAACCAGCTACTGTATTTATTATTGATGGTTTTTTAATGAGCAGTATGAATAAATCATTTAATTTGCAAATAAATGGAACTGGTTATATTTTAGTATTATTTGAAGATATAGATAATTTAATTGATTATTCAAATATTCAAACTAATCAAATAATATTAGCTGTAGATACAACATCATCAACACCAAAAGTTGGTGATGTTGTTAATGCTCAAACATATACAACTAAAAATATAAATTTAAAAGCAAACATTTTATATAGAATTAGTATTGTTCATTATCAAAATAACCCTATATATACTGGTTTAAATATTAGAATGAATGAATCTGGACAATTAAAAGATTTAGAAGAAAATATTTTATTTTCATATGCTAATGATACTTCTATAAATAATACATTGATTTATAAAAACAATAATAATGTATTAAATGGATATTTGAAATGGGATTATTTTTCACAAGATAAAGGTAATTATAAAATTGAAAATTATACAGATCCTAATATAAAACCACCAAATACATTAGCAATATTTAAAAATGATCCATTAAATATAGATGGTTTATTTTTAAATAAAAGAACATATGTTTCAAAAATTAATTTAGAAGCTACACAAGTTAGTAATATTGGGCATAAACCATATTTTAAATATATAATTGATGGATTTATAACACTTCCACAATTTTATGAAGGATATACATTAAATTTAAATGTTTTTGGTGGTTATGTTATGATTTTATTATTAAAAGTAAATTTTGATCCAATGAATAATATATTAGATGTAACAAATGAACAAAATATATTATTTTGTTCATCTAATACAGATGGGAATTATATAAAATCTAAACTATTACAACCTGGTATGTATAGAATACAAATTATTTTTACATCTGGTAATGTTAATAATGATGATATTGTTGGTTTTATGTTAGGATATAATAGTATATATAATGAAAATGTAAAAGAAATACCAAAACATTGGTTATCTACAGAATATTTAATAGATTATAAAAGTGAATATAATAATGCTATTTTATCAAATTGTGGCATAAACGATGCTGATTGGTATACAACTGATGGTTGTTTAGAAGCTATAAACAATGATTTTTTAAATGAATTAGATTTGAGAAATAATAATTCTAAAAAATTCAGAGATTTAATAGCAAGTGATTGTAAAGATATAACAGAAAAAAATGATTCATTATTATTTAATATTTGTAAAAAATATCAAAACCCAGAAATTCATTTAGATAAATGTTTTGATGCAAATTATGATATAATAAATGATGAAGCATGTTTAGTATTAACAGGGTCAAATAAAATATTATATCAAAAATATTTAGATAATTGTAGTATGGATGTAAAAAACTTTGATAAGCAAAATTGTAAAAAATTTGCAAATACAAATAATATAAACTTATATGATATGTATTGCGCAGCAAGTAATGTATTAAATGAAGATAAAAAAAAATATATAGAGTCAGATCATATGTATAATTTTTGTAGAGCTAATATGTCTGATAATTTTAAAGATCAATCAGATGTTGATTTATTTAATTATTGTAATAATGATACAAATTTATTTAAAGATGATATTTGTAAAAATTTAAAAGATTTGAATAAAATAAAATTAGAAAAATGTTTTAAACCTGGTAATATTGATTCTACATATTGTAAAGCATTTATAACAAATCCTGAAAATTTAGGTATGGTTAGTGAAAATATAATTGAATTTTGTACTGATCACTATGATAATCCAATATGTTCTAATTTTTATAATGATGAACAAAAAGATGAAAATATAAAAAATGATTATTATATGAAAATAGTAAATACATGCTCTGATTTGTCAAAAAATAATAATTTTATAACACCTAATACTTCATGTTATAATATTGCAAATAATACAAATATTGATAGTGTAACAAATAGAAGTCCAGCTAGTTATTTTACAAAAGAAATAATAAATTATTGTTCTAGAGGTAAAAATATATTAACAGCATTTTGTCAAAATAAATATAATAATATTAAAGATATAGTTAAACCAGCTATAAAATCAAATTTTACAAATAATGATCGTAATTATAACTATTACAATGATGATAAATCACAAAATAATATCATTTATATAAATGATATATATGATTATGACACTGGTAATGATGATGTATTTATATTTATATACATATTAATTGGTTTTTTGTTATTTATACTATTATTTATATACATTTATAAAAAATATTTAAAAATAGAGCAAAAATGTGATTATTTTTTAACAGATGAAATGTATAAATTTTTGTTTTAAATTTTTTATAATATAATAGTATATTAACTATAATTATTTATAATTTTTTTTTACAATTAGTATATTTAATATAATTCATATTTTATTTATAATTAATAAAAATGGATTTTACTAATTCTATTAATAGTGTATATAGTGATCGTATTAAAAATGATTTTGAAAATTTAAAAAATGAAATCATTGAAAATCCATCAATTTTAGATAATTTTTCTCCAGATGATATGTTAGAGTTTTATAACAAATCTAATGTTTTTAACCGTAAATGTTTAGATGGTGATTTACATAATAAAAAATTTACATTATTATCTTATATTAATGGTCGAGAAGATTTTTTTAAAAAAATTACAACAACTACAATGATTTCATATTTATTTAGACAATGTTTAGATTATTGTATTAATATTACTGATTTAAAAACTAAAATTAATGATGATGATTATTTAGAAGTTGTATATAATAAATATAGAGAAAATCCAGAACATGAGCGTAAAATTATTTCGGCTAAAGTAAAACATGAATATATTAAAAATACTTATGATATTGATTATGATTTAAATGATGATGAACAATTAAAAGAATATTTTGCTTTTGAATTTTCTGAAGAAGATTTAGAAAATATTGAATTATTAACTGATGATGAGTTAAAAGAATTGCAAAAAGTCGAATATGAAGTAAATAAAAATAAAAAAATGGAACATATTAAAAAATTAATGAAAGAGCAATCTAAAAATGAACAAGAAGTTATTTATAGATTTTTAAAAAATACATTTTCATTCAATCCTGATAGACATATTAAACAATCGTATAAATATGAAGAAATTGTAGATACATATGAACAATATAAAGAAAAGGTTTTAAATAAAGTTGAAAAAAATATTAAAGATGAATTAAAAATTTCAAGTTCTATTATTGAAAACATTGTACCAAGTGATAATTTATGGTATAAATTTAATAATTATTATGAAATGCACTATGATCTTTTTAAAACATTTACAAATTTATTATATAAAGTTGAATCTGATAGAGATTTATTAATTAATATCCACGGTCAATTTGACTCTAAAGAAGAAGTTGATAGATTTGTAAAATTAAATGAAGCTAATTTTATCACATCACCAGTTTTAATTGCTAATAATGAATGGAATATGTTTGCTAAATATTTACCAAATAGAGAAAATGGTGAAGTTATTGGACAAGAAAGTGAAATTGTAAATGGTTTATTACAAAAATATAAAGAAGATTCTAAAATTGCTGAAGAATTAACACGTTCTAATATTAAACGATCTAAATTAGAAAATATGTATAAACATGGTAAATCAAATGATAATATTAAAGAATATCTAGCAAATAATCCAAGAGAATCATATGTTGGAAATATGAACGAAAATCAAGTAACAGAAGAAGAATATGAAGAATTTGAAAATAAAATTCAAAAATTATCAAATATTACATCTGATGATGACTTTGCTATTCAATATAAAATTATTAAAGCAAATCCTGATACTGAAACAATGGATGAAACTAAGATTTATCAATAAAATCAATAATTTAAAATATTATTTAAAGTATATTTTTTTTGTTTATAAATATATATAATATAAAAAATATACGTTAATATATATTATAATGATTATTAATCATGATTATGTTATTTATGATGATATTATCGTCAATGTTATAAATAAAGATTATGTTATAGTAAAAACATATATTTTTACAAATAAAACATCAAATAAAAAGAGTAAAGGATTTGATAATAAAAATATATTAGGTGGTGAAAATAAAAAAAATGTTAATAATATAGATGATATTGATAATATAGATGTTGTAGATGATGATTTTTTATTTAATGAAAATGATATTAAAAATATGAATAATTTGAACGTTTTAAATATAGAATTTAAAGATAACGCACCAATTGTTATTTCTGCAGAAATAATAGATAACAAAAGTAAAGATATTTATATTGATGATATGATATTTTTTAATTATGAAACATTAATTTCTTTTAAAAAGAAAATAGGTTATATTTTAAAAGTTAATTATAAATTTATATCTATTTTAAATAACGATGTAATAAAAATTTTTATTAATAATTTAAAATATATCAATAAAAATTTAAAAGAATTATTAAATGATGTTCCAATAGATTATAATATGTACCAAAATAAATCTAATTTGAATATTGAAATTTATGATAGCAATATTTATTTAAAAGATATTGATTTAAAGGATATTAATATATTTGTTTTATCGGATTTAATAACTTTAAAAAAACAACTATTGAGTATTATTAATTCTGATATTGAATTATTTAATATTATTTATATTTCATTTATTTTTAAATATTTTCCAGAATTAACAAAAGATGAATTTTATAGATGGTTAAATGATAATGATGATTTAAATTATAATTACAACATAAATTATATGCGAGAAGAACGTAGATTATATAATACATTAATAAAACATGATGTTAAAGATGTTAATAATTATATAAATTCATCTTATAAAATTATTAATAATCTTATAAAAATTAAAATAAACGTATTAGAAGATAATTCTAAATCTTCTAATATATTAAATGCTAAAAATATTAATACTAGGTATGTATTTAATAATTTAGAAATTGCAAAATATGAAAATTTAACATGTATTGTTTTTAAAGATCAAACATATAATATTGTAAAATTTAATAAATTTATTAAGTTTGATGAAAAAATTTTAAAAAAAAATGAATTAAAAACAAGTTTAGAAGATCTAATATTATATTTTGAAGATTATATATTAATAATTAAAAAAAAGGGTATATTAGATATTTTTATAACATATAAATGTCAGGTTAAAGATGTTTTTAAATTTTGTCAAAATGTTATAAATAAAACATTATCTCTTTTAAATTTACCAGAAATAAATAAAACGAATTATAAAATATATGATCATAATTATAGTTATATTTTACAAGATAATATTAATGCAGATAATTTTAATCATATACTAACATTATTAATTCCATTATTTCATGGTGATATTATTGATGAAAATAATGATGATTTAATCATTAATCAAAAAAAAATAGAATTAAAAAAATTAATATGTAATGATAAACCAGATATATTACTTTTTGATGGTATTATTGATTTTTATAATAAATTTAGAACTATAATTTTTGAATTTAGAGATCAAAAATTATATATTAATTTTACAAATATAAATGAAAAAGAGTATAATATTATTAATTCATTCTTTTATAAATTTTTATATCATATACATAAAAATATATTTAAACAAGAATTAGTAGATTATAAAAAAGTAAATTTACGAAATATGGATCCAATAACATTTGATAATACATATTCTAGATCTTGTCAAAAAAAATATCAACCGGTTGCAATTAAAAAAGAAGATATAAGTAAATATAAAGAATCAACATATGTTAGAATTAAAAATAGATTCACTGATAATTATAATTATTATCACTGCCCAAATAAACAATTTCCATATATTAAATTTTTAAAAGGTGTAAAAAATAATTTTTGCTTACCATGTTGTAAACAAAAAGATAATACACAATTTGAACAATATAAAAAAATTCACGAAAATTGTATTAATACTAATGAATTTTTAAATGAAGATGAAATAAATACTGGTTATATTATAAATTATACAAATAATATTATGGATGATAAAATTATGAAATTACCAGTGTCATTAAATTTCTTAAATTTATCAGAAGATTTATATTATGTAAAATCTACTAAAAAATTATTTAATTCATATAATGTTAGTATTATACATATTTTATGTGATATTTTAAATATTGAATTTGATATGTTTATTTTAGATATTATTAAAAAATTAAAAAAAAATACATATATTTTTTATACATTATTAAAAGGTGATATTTTAAAATATTTTTCAACAATAGATGAATTTATAACTGCAATATCTGACTTATTTATTTATAATGATTCAATTAATACATTTATTGATTGGAACCAAATATTTATTGAATTTGGTATTTTTTATAATATTAAATTTATTATTATTAATTACACACCATCATCTTTAAATATGGATTATAATAATATGGATGATAATACATATAAAGCATTTGTAATAAATGATGATAAATATTATAATTTAATTTTTGATATTAACACTAATACAAAAATTTTTAAAAATAATGATATAATTACAAAATCATTTTCAAAAATAATTGAAACATTTAATATTGAATATAATACATTTTATAATTTAAATTATATAGATTATAGTAGTTTAAAAGAATACTCATTATTTAAAAAATATGAAATAACATATTGTATTAATCAAAAAGTAAATTGTTATGGTATAATATTAAATAATATTTATATTCCAATAAATGATCAATATAATTTGTCACTATTAGATATGCATAAAACTAAAGAATCATCTAAACTAACTAATATTTCAAATTTAAAACTTGAATCGTTTGAAAATATTATAAATTTTATAAGTGATTATAATAAATTTATTTATAAATCATCAAATTATTTAAATGATATAATAAAAACTTATTTAAATAATATTAAAAATATTAATAAAAATAATTTAATATTTTTACCTGATTTCAATTTTTTAGGTAATTATATAAGAATTAAATCTTTTTTAATATTTAATAATAATATTGTTGGCATAAACGTTAATGATCAAGTTATGTATTGTAGAGAAACGAGTGTTGATAAAATTAAAAAATTTATATGTAATGAATATGAAAAATTAAATAAAAATTTATCTAATTTTGAAATACTAGTAACAAGAAATATTTCAATATTAAAAGAATTAACAAATTGTTTTTATAATAATTATAACGTAGATTGTTTAAGTAATAACTACTTACATAAAATACTATATCATCCATTAGAAATTTCAATACTATTAGAAAAAGAAAATAAAAATTATAAATTAGATGATTATTTAAATAATCTATATGAAAAAAATTTATATAAATTATTTGTAAATCAAATAGATAACTATTATAATAAACAAATATCTTCAACAAATGTATTAAAAAAAATAAAAAAATATAAATTAGATAAATTTAATCTATTACCATCAGATATTAAAACAAAAATAGATTTAATAAAATTTTTAGAAAAAGATGTAATATTAAAAAAAATACAAAAAAAATCTGAATTATTTATAATTAAACAAAAGGTAGATTTTAAATATAATGATACATTATTTATACAATCTTGTAATAATAACGGTATATTTTGTGAAAAAAATAAACTAGTTATGACAAGAGATGATTATGATAAATTATGTATATTATTTGTAAATGATATAAAAAACCCATATCGCCAAAACTACATTACAAATTTTGATTATTATGATAATTTAAATTCTATATATAATTACCATTTATTTGTAAATGAAATGATAATTTTAAATTAATTTTAACTTTATTTTAAAATAAAGTTAAAATTAATATTATCTATTTTTTTATTTAAATATTTAATTATATATAAAATGTATAATTTAGAAGGTGGTGATTATCCTTTTGGAAAAAAAGTATCAAACCCAAAGCCGTATTGGTTTAAAGTTATTATAGTATTATTATTTACAGTGTTTGTTATAACTACAATCACTACAACAATTTTAATTAGAACACTAGAATATAAAAATAAAAAAGGTATGCCAACATGTGTTGCGGTAAATTGGGTTTGCTTTGTAATATCTTTTGGATTATTAAATCGCTATGTTATGTAATTATTATAATATGTAATTATTGTAATAGTTTAAACTATTTAAACTATTTAAATTCTTTTAAATAATTATAATATTTTTCATAAGATAATGTTTCTATCATTGAATCAAAAATATTATCAGGTTTAGATAATATATACGATATGGATGTATAAATTTGTTTATTATCATTTAAATAATCCTTTTTTATATCTAATATTGTTTTTTTTATTTTAAATTTTAAAAATATAATCAATTCATTATCGTTTATATCAAATTCTGTTACAAAAAATTTATACAATTCATTTTTTATTTTCTTTTTAGTATCTTCAAATTTATCATTAAAGTTTATAGATATTTTAATTTCTTCAATTAAATTATGGAATTTTTTTTCTTTCGATTCTATTATTTTCTGATTGATAAAAGTATAAAATTCTTGTATATTTAAATCTGAACTTATATTATGTTTTATATTTTTATATAATAGATCATTATAACATAATATACGTTTTGACATTATATTTACATCACCTTTTAATTTATTTATTAATTCTTCAAATTTATTAAAATTTAATATAATCAATGATGAATCAGATAATATATTAAAAAATTCATTATTATATGTTTCTAATATTAGTATTTTTTTAATATTATTGATATTGTTATTTAAATTATATAATTTATATGAATTTTCTAAAAATATTGAATCGTTTTTTATTTTTATTATATTTGTTTCATTTAATAATTCAACATTTGGATAACTAATATTTAATTGTTTTTTAATAGAATTATAATTTTTATATTCAACATTTTTTAAACTATTAAAAAATATTAATATTGTAATATTACAATTTAATGTATTAGATAAATATAACATCAATTGTTTTATTTCGTTATCTATTTTTTCTATTAAACTTCCACCCTGTTTATGTTTATTATTTGCGTTTATTGAATTAGAAATAATATTTTGATTAACTAACTCTGGGATATTTAGTATTTTTGTATCTAAATATTTTGGTTGTAAATTAAAATCTTGTAAAATTAAATTTTTATTATCAATATTTATAATTTCATTATATTCACAATTAAAAAGCTTATTTTTTGTATTTTCTAAAAAATCATATACAATATAATCATATTTATTTAATGTTTCAGAATTTAAAATATAATTCATAAAATAAACTACTTCATCTATTATTAAATTTGTATCACTATTTTCTAAAAATGAAGCATCAAAAATATTTATTATTTCATATATATTTTCTTTTGTAATTTTATCATTTATTATTTCATTATTTAATGAAAAAGATAATACATCATATAAATATTCTTTATGTTCATTTAATATAGCAAATTCATTACTATGTAGTTTATAAATATTATCATTTTTATAAATTTTTATCAACTCTAAAATATTTTTTATTTTTAATTTTAAATAGTTCAATTTTTTAGAATTATCAAAATATGAATAAATCGAATCATATTCATTAAATTTTTTAATATTTTTAGTTTTATTTATAATAAATTCAATTTCTTCATTTAAAAAATTGAATTTATTATAACTATTTTTATATTCTTCTAATAGATTCATTATATATTTTATAAAATAGTATTTATTTTAAAATAAATACTATTTATTTATATAACATTTTAATAATGAATAACTACGAACCAGTTGTTATCGTTCCAAATAAAATAAATAGATTAAATTTAACAACATCACCAAAATCACCATCTTTAGATGTTATAAATGAAGATAATATAAATAATATAGCTAATGTAAATAATCATAATACACAACATATACCTATTACATCATCACAACAAGTACATGATATAAATACAAATCATGTAGCTGATGATGAACAGTATAAACAAAACACATCAAATAATTTAAATAATCAAATACCAATAAATATACCATTTTATAAACAAAAATGGTTTATTATTTTTAATATCATATTTTGTATTTTAATATTATGTGTACTTTGTTATTTTGTTTATATGAAATATAATCCAATAGATAACATTGGTGATGTACCAAAACACATAAATAATAATATAGATAAATCATTACCAATATTACCAGATTTAATACCATCATGTAACATAAATTCAAATAAATCTAAATCTGAATCAAGTGTTGAAATATCTAATTCATTATTTAAAAATAATAAAGAAGCAAATATTGAAATAATTGAAGATAATTCTTTATTAAATAATAATTCAATAAAACATGTAACATTTGCAGATGATGTTTGTGATAAAAATGATATTAATTTACAAACATCACCATCTTTACAATTTTCTTCAATAACAAATCAACCATCTATGGATTTACCACCATTATCACAAAAAACAAAATTATTTAATATTCAAGAAGAAGATGATAATGAATATATAAAAGATGATGTTAAAATAGAAATTATATCCGATAATGTAAATGACGTGAATAATGTAATTGATATGAATGATATGAATGATATGAATAATGTAATTGATATGAATAATATGAATGATATGGATAATGTAAATGATATGAATAACATAATAGAAAATGTGAAAACATTAAATAACGATACAACATTAATTGATGATATAATTTCTTCATCAAGTGATGAAGAATATTATAAAGAATCTAATATTTTAAATGATAATATAATTTCTGATAATGAAGAAGAAACAAAAGATGATATTACACAACTTCAACCTTTAAAAAAAAATAAAATTAAATCTAAAAAAATTTTTAGATAATTTTATCATTTAACATATTTCTAATATTTAAACCATTAACTGTTGCGGTTTTTAAATTAGTATCATATGAATCATAATGTCTTTTTGTTTTCATATTAAATAATTCCTCATCTGGTTCAATTTTATAATTTTCAATTGTATTTACACGCTCATAGCTTAATTTATTTTCATAAATATTTTTATTTTCAATTAATTCAGGTATAACTATATCAGGTATAACTATATCAGGTATTATATTTTTTTTATTTGAATCTTCTATATTATTAGGTTTTTTTTGTAAGTTTATATTATTTTGATCATTATTTGAAGAAATATCTTTAGATGTATTATCTTGTATATTTACATTGTTAAAATTACTATCATTATTATTAATTATTTCATTTTTTGTAGTATTTATAACATCTGTAGTATCTTTGGTATTTATAACATCTGTAGTATCTGTATTATTTACTGCATTTATATTATCAGACGTAAAATTTGATTTATTTGCAAATGGGCATAATATATTATTAAATTCTTTATTGTTACGTTCTAATAATTTTAAAATAACATATATTGTACAAATACAAACTGCAATTATTAAAATAATTCTTTCTGATAACAATAATGATGCTATTATAAAAAATGTAGAAAATCTCATAATATTTAATATCATGTCTTTTTTAAAATGTTATATATTATAATATAGATTAATTTTGATTTTTTAATATATATTATTTATATGTAAAAATAATTATATTATATACATTAATTCATGTTTTATAATATAATTGCTTGTATTGATAATAATAATGGTTTATCAAAAGATAATATAATACCTTGGAAAAATAAAAATGATATGTTATTTTTTAAAAATAAAACAACAAAAATTAAAAATGAATATAAACATAATGTTGTAGTAATGGGATATCAAACATATATTTATTGTGGATATTTAAAAAATAGAATTAATATAGTATTAACTAAAGACCATTTGGATTATAACTATAATCCAAATTGTATTATATTAAATTCTATTAATAATATTTTATTATATTGTGAAAAAAATAAAAAAAACATTGAAAATGTTTATATTATTGGTGGTTCATTATATTCACAATTTTTAAAATTAGATATCATTGATTACATTTATTTAAATGTAATCAATGATAATTATGGATGTGATAAATTTTTTGATATGAATTTAATTAAAAAAAAATTTAAACGTATAGACATAACTTATCTAAATAATGAAATAACATTTTATACTTATAAATTTTATAATGAAAGTGAAAATAAATATATTAGTTTAATTAACAAAATATTAATTAAAGGTATATTTAGAAATGATAGAACAAATGATGGCACATTATCATTATTTGGGAAAAGAATTAAATATGATGTAAGAAATAATAAAATTCCTTTATTTACAACAAAATATACTTGGTTTAAAGGTGTTGTTGAAGAATTATTATTTTTTATTAAAGGTGAAACTAATACTAAACTTTTAGAAAATAAAAAGGTTAATATATGGAAAGGTAATACTTCTCGTGAATTTTTAGATAATAGAGGTTTGCAACATTATGATGAAGGTGATATGGGAGCTGCATATGGTTTTCTATTAAGACATTGGGGTGCTGAATATATAAATTGTAATACAAATTATGAAAATCAGGGATATGATCAATTAAAATATATTATAAATGAAATTAAAAATAACCCAACATCAAGACGTATATTGTATTCATATTGGAATCCATCATATGAAAAACAACAAGCAATACCATCATGTTTTACAAGTGATACACTAGTTTTAACAAATAAAGGTTATAAAAAAATACAAGATATTAAACCTGGTGATCATGTAATTTCACATAGTTTAAAATCTAGAAAGGTATTAAATAAACAAGAAAAACTTTTTAAAAATAATATGGTATATTTATATCATGAATTATCAAATATACCAATTATGACTACTAAAGAACATCCTTTTTTAATTAATAATATGATGTATGTAAAGGCTAATGATATTACAACTGATGATAGTTTAACTATTAAATTAGTCGATACAAAATATACAATTATATCCGATATGTTTTATATTTATGGATATTTTTATAAAAATTATAATAATTCCAATTGTATTGTATATATTTATAATGAAACATCATTAAATAACATAAATAAAATATTGACAAATAATGGATATAAAAAATTAAAATCCAATTATTTATATGAATATATTGTAACAGATATAAATTTAGTATATAAAATTAATTATATGATAAATGAATCTAATTTTTATAAAATTTTAATAAATTTTAATATTACAAATATCAAATATTTTATGAATGGGTATTATGATGCATCATTAACATGTTTTTACTTTTTTAATGATAAATTTATATCTGTTATAGATTTAATAAATAAAAGTGATGAATATAATTTATTTGAATATTCATATCAAAGAGCATTATTTTTACAATACATTACATTGTATACATCTGAAACATTATATATAAAAAAAATAATATATAATAATAGTGATGTTTATCAATTAGTAAAAATAAAAAATAATCTTAGATCTATAATGGATGGTAATACTGTATTACCAAATATTGTAAATAAAAAATATATAAAAAGAAAAACAATTGTATATAATTTAGAAGTTGATTTTGATAATACATATATTGTTGAAAATATGATAGTTCATAATTGTGCAATCATAACACAATTTTATTGTGATACTATAAATAATGAATTAAATTGTCAATTTTATAATAGAAGTTGTGATGTCGCATTAGGTCTTCCATTTAATGTTGCAAGTGCAGCTGTTTTGTTAAATATTTTATGTTATTATACAGGTTATAAACCCGGTGAAATTATACATGTTATTGGTGATGCGCATATTTATAAATCACATATAGAAAGTATAAAAGAACATTTTAAAAGAGATGCATATACATATCCAATATTAATGATAAACAATACAAACATAAAAAAAATAGAAGATTTAACATATGAAGATTTTACTTTAATTAAATACAATTACCATGATAAAATTACAATGAAAATGATTGCTTAAAATCAGTGTATTGGTTGTATTGATTATATCTATTGTATTCATTATATTTATTATATCTATTATATCTATTATATCTATTATATCTATTTTTCTCATTGTATTTATCATTTAATATTATATAATTTTTTTTATTTTTTTCATTTAATCGTATACAGTTTTTAATATTATTATTATTTATATATGGATATTTAATATCAGAAAATGGTTTTATTGTTATAATTGGTGATATTTCTTTATTTATATACATATCATCTGATTTTATACATTTTTCACAATTGTCAATATTATTATTTAAATTATTATTGTCAATATTATAAACATTTGGATTTATTTCTTTATTTTTTTTATTTTCACCATATTCTAAATCTTTATCAAATAACATACTACCAACAACCTTTTCAATCATATTATCAATAATTATAATATTATCGTTATCTTCTTTATTATCACTGCTATTATTATCATTGATATTATTATCGTTGTTATTTTTTAAATTTTTAATATAAATATCTTGATATTCATGTTCAACTTCACGTGGTAAACAAAAATAATTCCATATTTTTAAAATGATATTCATTTTGTAGATTTTTTTAATAATTTTATATAATAATTTTTTAAAAATGTATTTTTATATATTTTATTTAAATTTGTTGAATTGATTGAATCGGTTGAATCGGTTGAATATCTCAAATTATTATCAATTAAATATGTATTTAAATCTGTATTATTTTTAAATTTATTATTGTATTTAAATAATAAATTTAACATTTATATAATTTTATATAAATAAATGTTAAATTAATTTTGATATTATAAATTTATAATAATATTAAGTGCTGTATATAAAAAAATAACAATTATGAATAATTTACAAAAAATATGTAATTATAAAAATTGTACTAAAACATCAAGATTATTTTATAATGATAATATTTATTGTGGACCACATTTTAAAAATATTTATAATATAAGTAATAATGTTAAAATATCAACTATTAAAGATATATCAAATTATAAATTATATGATTTAGAATTTCATAAAACTAAAAATTTTATGAAATTTGTATTTATTAATACAATAATCCAAAATAATACTGGTAATAATAATTTACATGTTATAAAAAAAATAGGAAATGGCGAGTTTGGATCGGTTTATTTAATTGAAGATTTAAAAACTAAAAAAAAATATGCATTAAAAATAGTATTTTATGATGATAAAAATATTAAAAAGAGTGAAAAAATGATTAAAATATTATCTAATGAAATACTATGTTATAAGAGATTGTGGAAATTAAATTGTACAAATGTTTCAAATAAAACATTTGATGATAATTCTTACCACAATAAAGAAAAATCATATTCATATATAATATTAGAATATATGGATAAAACATTATCTAATTTAATTTTAGAAAATAAATTACAATTAAATGATATTAAAAAAATAATTACAGATATTATAAATGTAATACAATTATTGCATAAATATAATATTATTTATAATGATTTTAAACCAGATAATGTTATGATAGATTTTGAAAATAATACAAAACTTATAGATTTTGGATTATGTTCCAATTATTTAATAAAACTTAAAAATAATGATAATGAATCTTATAAATATAAACATGTAGAAAAACTACAAGTTGGTTTAAATGGAAATGAAAGATTTTCAAGTGTAGACAATCAACGTGGTTTTAAAACATCTAGAATTTCAGATATTGAATCAATAGGTTATCTATTTATTTATATATACGATCCATCATTTTCAATATTTCATAATAATAAAAATAGAGAAGAATTTATATTAAGGAAAAGTAATTTATTGAAAAATGAAAATTTTAAAAAATTACCATTATGTATTCAAAATTATTTTATTGAAATACATAAATATAAATATGAAACAAAACCAAATTATAATAAATTAATAAAAATAATAAATAAAAATTAAAATTAAAAATACATAAATACATAAATACATAATATTATTATTAACAATATTTTTTTTGTCTATTTTAAAATAAATTTTATATATTTATAATAAAATGGGTTCTACTGGTGAATTATTATTAAATATTAATAATGAAGATTTTGGTGTATTGACACAATATACCTTTTTACAATCATCATTAGCAAAAACAGCTCAAGATAGAACAAATTATTATATGGTTGAGATTGATAAAGCTAAAAAATTAATAGAAGATAATAAAAAATTATTATTACTTAATATTTCAGTTGCTGAAAAATATCAGATAACCGATTATATTAATACATTACAATCACAAATAGACGCTTATGAATCAAATTTAGATAAATTAACAAAATTAACTATAAATGATGTTTTAAAAACACATTCAATTTTTTTAAATTATACTTATAAACCATTTGTATCATGTGGTGTCGAATATATGAGTTCTCAATTTTCAAATAATATTCAATTTGGAAATTCATTAAAAATATCATTACCAATATATGGCGATTTTATAACACAACCTGTTATAAGCATTACATTAACTGGTTTAGAAGCTACTGATATAGTTAATAAAGTTAAATATTGTGAATTTATTGGTCATAAAATTTTAAAAAAAGTTGAATTTATTAATGAAGGTATTGTAAAAGATTATTTAACTAGTGAAGATTATAATATATATTTTAATTGTGAAGTTTCAAATAATCAAAAAAAAGTATGGAAAGATTGTGTTGGTCAAGAAAATCCATTTAAAACATATTTAAATCCGGATCCTTTAAATAATGAATTTAGAGAAAGTAAATATGTTTATTTTGGACCACAAACACCAAAACAAAAACATGATACAATAACAATGTATATACCATTATTATTTTGGTTTTATGATGATACAAAAGCATTACCAAATAATGTTTTATCGAAAGATATGAGTTTGTTCAACATTGAATTAGATAAATTTAGTAATATATGTGCATGTTTAGATTATAATGGAACCGGTGGCGAATTTACAATTCCAACAATTTCAAATATTACTTTATATACCAAACATTTATTTGTTACAGATGAAATATTAGATTTATTTATCAATAAAGAAGTGAATACATTAATTAGATTACATCAATCAGCATATACAATATTAGATAAACCTACTGGTTCAATAAGTTTAAATTTATTTACGTTACCAATTAAAGCTTTATTTATTACAGCTAGACCAGTCGTAAATGAAGATGGTGAAGATAGATTAAATACTTGGGTTAAAAATAAATTTTTAACACCTCAAACATTAACATTTCCAGTTATTTATGATGATAATGGAATTTTACAATTTGGTGCAAATAATGTTAAATTTTACACTGAAGAAGATGTTTTATCATCATTAACATTATCTACAAAAGGTATTAATATGTTTCATGATAATAATATTAAATTCTTTTCAAATTGTACATCTTTATTATCAAACGTAAATAATAGTGATAATTTTGTAATTGATTTTTCTAATAGTTTAGAAACTAATACAGGATTTTTAAACCCTAAAAATTTACCGGGATTAAATTTAAACTATACAAGTAAATTAATAGATGTTGACAATCAAGTTAAATTATATGTTCATGCATATTGTATTAATTTAGCATCTTTTAAAAATGGAAGAATTGAATATATGATGTAGTATAAATATAATAGTATAAATAATATATTTATTTTTGAATATTTTTTTTAATATAAAAATGACACAAATTGGTCAAAAATACGAATATTATAATAAAATTGTTTATATTTCTGATACTTCATTTAAACAAAATGTAAATATATCAAAAAATATAAACAAAGAGATTAAAATATTAATTAATGAAATAATTAAAAAAATTAACAAAAATACATGTAATATAACATGTATTGGTGGTGAAGCATATATTTTATCAATGTTAAATAATAATGTATCATTTATTTATAATTATACTAATTCTAAATCTATATATTATGATGCTTCGTTTAATAATGTATTTTATCAAAAAATTATTGTAAATGAATTAGTTAATTATAATATATATAATCATTATATATCTGCAGATATTTTAATGATTAATTTGGCAAGATTAAATCAAAATATTTTAAAAAATGTAAATAATTTTGTGAATGGATATGAATATATTATTATAATAAATTGCCATCATGATGATTTTTGGAAAAAAATAAAAATATTAAATAAATATAAATTAATAAAAAGATTTAAATTTTTAACAGATTTATATTTTGTATCTATAAATTTATTAATTAAAAAAAATGAACCAATTAATATTAAAAGCATATTAAATAATAAACATGATAAGTGCAGTAAACATGTTGAACATGGTAAGCATGATAAACATGATAAGCGCGTTAAATTTAATGAAAATTTACAAATATTAAATTTCACCAATGAATATTATAATATTAAAAACAATCAAAAATTATTTAAAAGAATTCTTATAAATAAAAATAGATATGTTGATGATAAATTTATATCATTAGGTTGTACATGCGCAGTTGCATATCAATTACAAAAATATGGATTGAGAAAAGAGAGTTTACCATTTGATTGGTCAAAAACATCAATTAATAAAATAATAAAAGTTTTAAATAATAATTTTAAAAATTATACAAATTTATATTTTAAAAAAATGTCTGATAATCATAAAATGATAAATAATAGTAATAAATCATCATGTTTATTATACAATGATTATAATATAACATTTGCACATGAAGTTATAGAATATAATGGTAATTTAATAAATAAATTTAAAAATACTCTTTCTAATAGAGTCGAACGTTTTATAAATTTAAACAAAGTAAATTGTAATTTAAAATTTGTATTATTTAATATTAGTAAAAAAATACCAAATTTAGATGATTTAATAATATCATTATTAAATTATTTTACAAATTTTCAAATTATATATATTGGATGTAAACCATATATTAATAATAAATATATATTTTATATAAAAGACATATTTATTATTGATATCTCACAATATTATGATGATGATTGGACGTTTAATACTTTAAATTGGGGGAAAATATTTAATTATTAAAAATTTAATAATCATTATATAATTTATATTTTTAACTTACATATTTTAATTGTTATAAATGTTATTTTTTTTTATAATAATTTTTAATATATGTTTATTTATTATTATACTTGAATTGAATTATAATGAATAAATTTCAATTATTTTATTACAATTTTATTACAAATTCAGAAAATTTAAAATATAAAATTGTAAATTTTAAAATAAAAGAATTTAAATATAAAAAAGTAAACTATTTAGTATTAGATGATTTAGTTTTATTTGTTTTTTTATTAAAAGAAATAAAAAATGATCACAATAATAATAATGAAATGATTAATATTCATAAACATATTTTATATTTTTTAAAAAATTATCCATTAAAATATATTGATAATATTGAAACTAATACACATAAAGTATTAAATTTTGAAACAATAATACATGAAAAAATAACATATAAAATTATTAAAAATGATAAACATTTTGGAATATGTATAAATATTGAAAATAATTTAAACTATTATTTATGTTTATTATCATATAATTGTAATTTTGCAAATATTAATTTTACAAAATTAGTAGATTATAAAAACTTTCATGAAATAATGAAAAATATACCAATAAAAAATATAAATAAATCAACATCTTGGTTATATAAATTTTTTAATAAAAAAAATCAATTAAAGCAAAATTCTAGAGAATATAGACGTAGTAGAAATAACACATTAAGTTCTACAAATATAAACTTAAGTTATGCCAATATTAATTTAAATGATAGTTATATAGATAGTTTTAATAAATTTATTTATAATATAGATGACATAAATAATATAAATAATATAGATGATGCAATTGAAGATGAAAATAATTATTTAATCGAATATTATTTTAATGGTAAAAAAAATTCCTTTTCAATAATAAATACTGATAAATCTTTTTCATTTTAAATTTTTATCATTATCATCATAACCGTCAAAAAATAAATGATAATTATATATTATATTATCTATATTAATGATATTTAAATAGTAATTTATTATAAATTTAACTTTATTTAAACGTATATTATACTGATTAATATAACGAATTTTATAAATTTTTGTTAATTTATCTTTACAAAAAATAGATTTTTTTTTAACACCATCAATATTAATATATTTATCCGGATTTAATCTTATAACTATTAAAGATTTATTATTTAAATCTTTAAAGATTTCTTCTATTCTATTTTTTTCTTTTATTTTATTATATATTGAATGCTGTCTTTCATCAATTTCTATCATTATGTTTAAATTTGTTAAATTTATTAACAAATCTGGTCTATATGTTGAAGAACCACCTGATATTTTTTTATTAATTAAAATGTTTTGTTCGTTTATATTTAAATTATTTAAAAAATTAACTAAATCATTTATGATAATTTTTTCTTTATATCTAATATTTTCTTTTTTTGGCTTTGGTTTATTTTTATTATATTTATAAAACGGTTTGTAAGAAGACATATTATATTTAAAAACCGATTTTAATAAAAATATATGTTAATAATATAAAAATAATAATTTGATTATTATAAATACTTTTATTATTATTTGTAATATTGATTATTTCTAATTCGTTATTTTCATTATTTTTTAAATTTTTCAATAATAATTCAATAATTTTTTCAATATTATCATTTTGGAGTTTAAAATTTTGATATATTATATTATTTTTTAATTCATTTTGTTCATTTTTTTTTAATATTTTATTTTGATTATCGTTAATAATATCAATTTTTTTTATAAAACAATCAAAATTATTATTAAAACATAATTGTAAATATTCTAAATTTTTATCAATATTATTAATACTGTTGGCATTTATAACAGAATCAATACCAACAGCATTAAATGATAATGATTTCTTTTTACTATTGAACATATTAATTATGATTATAATTATTTATAAAAAAAAATTAAATATATATTACATTATAATTCCGCAATTATACGTCTTCTTCTAATAGAACTATTAGAACTATTAGAAGAACTAAAACTATTAGTAGTATTAGAACCATTTTTTAAATTTTTATTAAAATGATCATTATTAATATTAATATTATACATTTCATTAATAAATTTATTAGACTTAGTTACTATATTTTCATTTTTTTTTAAATTTTTTTTAATTTCATTAATAGAATCATTATCATCTTTTTTAAAAAATGAAAAGAATTTATTTTTTAATTTGTTGAATATTTTTTTTAATTTATTATATTTAGAATGTTTATTTATAGATTTTGAATTTTCTAAAATTAATATTTTATATTGTAATAACTCAATTTCTTCATGTAATGATATAATATATCTACGATGTTTTATTGTTTTTTTTAATTCAATAAGTAACGCATTATTACTATTTATATTATAGTAATAGTTATATGTCATTATTAAAAACCTTATATTATATCTTTTTTATTTAAATAAATTAAAATTATAATATAAAAAAAATAAATTTGATTATATTATAAATTATTAATAATCAACATATTATATTAGTGATGGAATTTGAAAATCTATTTTTAGAAATAACAATTTCAAATATTTGCAAAAATAAATATATTAATAAATTAAAACAATATAATATAAATAAAGATATTATCGACGAAACTTATGATTTAACAGATAATATCAATGTTATGCATTTAATAATCTATAATAATATTTGCGATGATAAAAATATTAATGATAAAAATATAATTTTTTCAAAAATTATATTACCAAATTGTAGTTATATATCTGAACCATCTATAATTGAATTTATAAAAAATGATACACCATTTATATTTTATGATTCAAAAGATGGTAATGTTGATATTATGACATTTAATAAAAATTATTTAATTTTTAAACATTCTATATCCGGGTATGATATAGATACTTTTCAACATATAATTTTTAAATTATCTAATAATCAATTGACACAATTTAAAAAAGAATTTAATAAACTATTATTATTAAATAATTACAATAATATTAATATTGAAGATAATATTGAAGATAA
>JACCDV010834306.1_pt1 | contig 35417 bp, 37 predicted proteins | sample 7446131 | NCBI WGS metagenome assembly JACCDV01 (sample SAMN15323448, study PRJNA562643) | freshwater metagenome | isolation source: river surface water | place: USA:Blue River Watershed | collected 2017-08-17
AAGGCTGCCAGCGTGTCACGCCACCGGCATCGCACTCGGCCAGCAGCATCCGGATGATGTCTTCGGCCGAGTGGTCGCAAAACAGCTGCCCCTTGTGTTTTTCATGGAAGGCGATGCCGTGCCGCTGCACCAGGGCGATGAAGTCCTGCGGGGTGTAGCGCGACAGGGCCGAGCGGCAAAAATGCGGGTTCTGGCCGATGAAGTGCTTGTGCGGGGCCGAGGGGTCGAGGTGGCGGTTGGTGAAGTTGCAGCGCCCGCCGCCGGAGATGCGGATTTTCTCGGCCACCTTCTCGCTGTGGTCGAGCACCAGCACCCGCAGGCCGAGCTGGCCCGCCACGCCGGCACAAAACAGGCCGGCAGCGCCGGCCCCCACGATCACCGCATCCCATGCTTTCATGGGCGCAAGTGTACGGGCCGCTCAGCGCGGCCCGGGCTCAGGCCGCCTGGCGCTGCACCTCGGTGCCGGACTGCCAGGCGCGCGCGCCCTGCACCACATCGCCGACCACGATGATGCTGGGGCTGTGCAGGCCTTCCCGGTCCATGGTGGACTCCAGCTGCCCCAGTGTGGTGAGGGCCTGCCGTTGCTGCGGCAGGCTGGCGTTTTGCACGATGGCCACCGGTGTGCCGGCGGGCAGACCCTGCAGCAGCCCGCGCTGGATGGCCCCCAGGCTGCTCACCCCCATGTAGACCACCAGGGTCAGCCTGGCCTGCCGTGCGGTGTGCGAGAGGGCGGCCCAGTCGGGGCCGGCATCGCCGGGCTTGGCATGGCCGGTGACGAACACCACCCCGTGGGCATGGTCGCGGTGCGTGAGCGGCGCGCCCAGGCTGGACAGGCCGGCCAGCCCCGAGGTGATGCCGTTGATGACCTCCACCTCGATGCCTTCGGCGCGCAGGTGTTCCACTTCTTCGCCACCCCGGCCAAAGATGAAGGGGTCGCCGCCCTTGAGGCGCACCACGTCCTCGCCATCGCGCACGGCCTGCACCATCAGCTTGTGGATGAAGGCCTGCGGCGTGCTCTTGCAGCCGCCACGCTTGCCCACATGCACGATGCGGGCACTGGGGGCAGCATGGGCCAGCACGGCCGGGTGGACGAGGTCGTCCACCAACACCACGCTGGCGCTGGCCAGGGCCTTGACGGCCTTGAGCGTCAGCAGTTCAGGGTCGCCGGGGCCGGCGCCCACCAGGGTGCAGCGGGGAACAGGGGCAGAAGTCATCTCAGCGCAGAAAAAAACGTTTTCAGAATTTTCTGATCTATTGAGACTGAATCCAAATAAAAAAATGGAATAAGCCGAATGACGGGCGTGCTCAGGCCGGGGCCATGCCGTGGTGGCGCTTGGTGTCGTCACAGGCGGGGGATTGCCAGAAGGCGAGCAGGGCGCGCATGGCCTGGGGCTGCGTGCAGGTGGCGGCTACCGAGCCCGAGAACGTGGTGATGATCTCGACCGATGGGGGCAGGCTGCCGACCACGGTGATGCCGGCCACCCCCAGCATTTCGCTGCGCTGCTGAAAGCCCAGGGCCACATCGCCCTGGGCGACCAGGGTGCCGACCGGCACGCCCGGCTTGGCCTGCACGATGCGGCCGGCGATCTGCCCGGCAATGCCCCAGGCCTCGAACTGTCTGGCCAGTTGCACGCCGCTGGGCCCGGTGGAATAGCCCAGGGTGGGGGCGGCCAGGACGGCAGCCTTGAGCGCCGCCTCGCTCGAGATGTCGGGCAGCGGGGCCCCTGCCGGCACCGCCACCGCCACATCCGACAGCACCAGATCGGCACGGCTGCCCGCCAGCACGAGGCCGGCAGCAGCCAGTTTGTCGATGGCGTTGCTCGCCAGCACCACACCGTCGAAAGCCTCACCGGCTTCCACGCGCCGCGCCGCGTCCACGCCGCCCACGGACTCGACCTGCACCTGGACCTCGGGCGCCTGTTGCCGATAAAGCGCCACGAGGTCGGCCAGCAGGGGTTTGGTGGCCATGGAGGAAATCAGTCGCAGGGTGGTCATCGGGTGCCTCAAGGGAAATCTGCGGGGGATTATGGACAAGCCCCGCAGGGCCGACCATGCCCCCCCGTAAACTACCTGTTATGAGAATTCTGGGGATTGAATCGTCCTGCGACGAAACCGGCGTGGCCCTGGTCGAGACGGCCGGCAGCGGCTGGCCGCGCCTGCTGGCGCATGCGCTGCACAGCCAGATCGAGATGCACCAGGCCTATGGCGGCGTGGTGCCTGAACTGGCCAGCCGCGACCACATCCGCCGCGTGCTGCCGCTCACCCGCGAGGTCATGGCCCAAGCCGGCCAGACCCTGTCGGCGGTGGACGTGGTGGCCTACACGCGCGGGCCGGGGCTGGCCGGCGCCTTGCTGGTGGGCGCGGGCGTGGCCTGCGCGCTGGCCGCTTCGCTGGGCAAGCCGGTCATGGGCATCCACCACCTCGAGGGCCACCTGCTCTCGCCCTTCCTGAGCGAAGACCCGCCGCAGTTCCCCTTTGTGGCCCTGCTGGTCTCGGGCGGACACACCCAGCTCATGCGCGTCGATGGCGTGGGCCGCTATGCGCTGCTGGGCGAGACCATCGACGACGCAGCCGGGGAGGCGTTTGACAAGTCGGCCAAGCTCATGGGCCTGCCTTACCCCGGCGGGCCGGGGCTCTCGCGCCTGGCGGAACAGGGCCACCCGGCGGCCTACAAGCTGCCGCGACCGCTGCTGCACAGCGGCGATCTGGATTTTTCCTTTGCCGGCCTGAAGACGGCGGTGCTGACCCAGTGCAAAAAAATCGGTCAGGCCGCGCACACCGAAGGCGCACCCGAACGCGCCGACCTGGCCGCTTCCACCCAGGCGGCCATCGTCGAGGTACTGACCAAAAAAGCCATGGCGGCACTGAAGGAAACCGGCCTGCAGCGGCTGGTGGTGGCCGGGGGCGTGGGCGCCAACCGCGAGCTGCGCCGCCAGCTCAATGCCTTGTGCGCCCAGGCCCGTGTGCGGGTCCACTACCCCGAACTGCACCTGTGCACCGACAACGGCGCCATGATCGCCATGGCCGCAGCCATGCGGCTCGAGGCCGGCCTGCAGGGTGCCCAGCCGCGCTACAGCTTTGACGTCAAGCCGCGCTGGCCTTTGCATGAACTGGCATAGCCGCGGCCTTCAGCGCGAATTTCAGCCCCAATGGGAGAGGGTGGCGCATCGCGGTCGCACAGCGCCTCGGCAGCGAAGATGCCGTCCGGTCAGCGCCTGAGCAGCAGCCGCAAATCGGTCCCGACCCGATCGACCGCATGGAAGCGGAGACTGAGCGCATCGTCCAGACGCTGCAGCGCGGGCAGATTGGCCATGCCCTGTCCAGGGCCCAGCCACTGCGGGGCCATGTAGAGCAGCCATTCATCGACCAGGCCTTCGCGCATGAAGCTGCCGTTGAGCTTGAAGCCCGCCTCCAGATGCAGTTCATTGACCTCGCGCCGGGCCAGGTCCTGCAGCACGGCGGCCAGATCGACCTTCTCGCCTGCGCCGGGGCAATCGATCACCTGCACGCCGCGCGCCGTCAGCGCGGCACGCTTGTCCGCTTGCCCGGCGCTGGCGGTGTAGACCCAGATCTGGCGGGCCTGCTCGCCGCTGCCCTGGGTGTCGAGCAGACGGGCGTTCAGGGGCATGTCCAGGCGGCTGTCGACCACCACCAGGTGCGGCTGGCGCGGCACCTCGAGCCCGCGCACATTGAGCAGCGGGTCGTCTTCAAGCACGGTGCCGATGCCGGTGAGCAGGGCACAGGCGCGGGCCCGCCAGGCGTGGCCGTCGGCGCGCGCCTCGGGGCCGGTGATCCACTGGCTCTGGCCATGGGCCAGTGCAGTCTGCCCGTCGATGGATGCGGCGATCTTCATGCGCACCCAGGGCCGGCCACGCTCCATGCGGCTGAAAAAGCCGATGTTGAGCTCGCGCGCCGCCACCGCCATCGGTGCATCGGGGTCCAGCGTCTGCACGGCGACACCGGCGGCCTGCAGTCGCGCCAGCCCTTGCCCGGCCACCTGGGGGTTGGGGTCGGTCGCGGCGGCCACCACGCGGCCGATGCCGGCCGCCGCCAACGCATCGCAGCAGGGGCCGGTGCGGCCCTGGTGGGCACAGGGCTCGAGCGTGACCCAGGCGGTGGCCCCGCGCACGTCGTGGCCCTGGGCCTGGGCATCGCGCAGCGCCATGATTTCGGCATGCGCGGCACCGGCGCGCTGGGTGTGGCCCTGGCCGAGCACGCGGCCATCGGGCGCAGTGATGACGCACCCCACGCGGGGATTGGGCGAGGTCAGCCACAGGGCCTGGCTGGCCAGGTCCAGGGCGTGTTGCATGGCAGAGGAGGGCATCGGGTGCACGGGCGGCGGGTGTTCGTTTTCCTGGGCAGGAGGATACGCGAACTCGCGCGCTCAACGCCCCACCCAGCCGGGCAGCGGCGAGACGCTGCCGTGCCAGACCAGCCGGGCCGGTGTGCCGCGCGCTGCACCGTCCTGCGGCGATGCCCATTGCACCGTGACCTCGATGTCCAGCACGCCATTGCCGCGCGGGGTGATGCGCGTCTGGCGCGTGTAGCGCAGGCCCTGCACCACGGTGCTGTCTTGTGCGGGGCAGGTGCTGCCGGTCTGGGCGCAGTCCATGGCTTCTTGCGCGAGCAGCTGGGCCACGGTGCGCTGGCGTGTGTCGTGCGCGCTCGCCATGGCCTTGAGCGTCAGCTGCGTGGCACCCAGCAGGCCGATGCCCAGCACGGCCGTGGCCACCAGCGCTTCGACCAGGGCCATGCCCTGCGGCGCTGGGTTCATGGCGCGCCCTCGCTCCAGCTGCCGTGGATGCGCTGCAGCCGGCTGGCGTCGATGCCATCGGGCCAGTCGAGGATGTAGGCGTTGCGGCCATAGGGCCGCGCCCAGACGGTGGCGGCGCGCCATTCGGGCAAGCCCGACTCGACCACCAGCTGGCCCTCGATCAGGCCGCCTTGCCAGCCGCGCATTTTCTCGTCGTCGCAGCCTGCATCGAGCACCACGCTGACGTGGATCTGCACACCCGGCGCGATGCGCGGGCAGCGCACGGCACAGGCCTGGCGGGAGAACACCAGCAGGGCCGGGGTGTCGGGTGTGCCCACGCTCTGGCTCCAGTCGGCAGGGCTGTCGATCCAGTACAGGGTGCGCGGCGGCGTGCTCAGTGCGTGCAGGCCCTGGCGTGCCTGCGCGGCCGACCAGGCCTGCAGCTGCGCGTCCGTGATCTCGCCGAACACGCTGCGCCAGGCGGCCCGGTTGCAGGGGCTGCGCGAGACCGGGCTGTTGGGTCCGCTGCGGCTGCCACCGCCGGGCAGGCTGCTGGCCGACAAGGCCATGCAGGCGGTTTTTTCGGCAGCCGAGATGCTGCCGTTGCGGTTGGTGTCGGGCACGAAATGCGTCTGCACCACCGGCGCGCCGGCGCTGCCGATGCAGGGCTGGCCCGTTTTGCTGAGGGGGCACAGGCGCAGGCTGGCCCCCGCGGCCTCGCTCAGGCACCCGTTGAGCACCAGCGCGGCCTGCGGGGCATCGCCGGGGGCCGGCGCCAGCAAGGGCAGGAACAGGCTCTCGCGCACCTGGCCCTGGCTGCCCTGCCCGCTCAGGCGGCTGCGCGCGTGCAGCGTCAGCACATGCGGGGCCATCACCAGGTCGCGCACGGCCGTCACGCTGCTCACCGTCCGGGGCCCGGCCGGGTGCGCTGCGGCCGGCAGTGCCGCGCACTGCCACTGCGCGCCTTGCACCCCCGCCGGGCAGGGGGCCGGTTCGGCCAGCAATGCATCGTAAGGCGCGCTGGCGCTGGCCAGGGCGGCCTGCGCCGCGGCCAGCGCCGCCTCGGCCAGCAGGCGCGACTGCGCGCTGCGCTCATGGTTCTGGCCCACCAGCCGGTCCATCAGCACGCTGCGGCTGCTGTAGTAGCTGGTCAGTGAGGCCAGCACGACCAGGCCAATCGCCACCAGCAGCGTCACGGCACCGCGGGCTGCCGGGGCTGCACGGCGCATGTTCATGGGCAGTACAGCGTCCGGACGCTGGCCGGCAGGTCGTTGCGCAGATGCACTGTCTGTGCCAGACGCACCGGCCGCGTCGGGTCGCCAGGCCATTGGCCGACCAGGCTGATGCGCACCGAGCGGTGCAGCCAGCCTGCTCGCAGCTCGCACTGCAGCTGCCACTCCAACGCTGTCAGCTCCAGACTGGCGCGGTCGCTCAGGGCCAGCCACTGGCCGCTGCCGCTGCAGCTGCGGCGGGCCACGAGGGCCTGGTCCGAGAGCCGAAAGCCCATGCATTCGTCGTCGTCCTGCAGGCCGTCGTGGTTGCGGTCGCGGCTGAAGTCGATCCAGTCGTCGGCGATGCTGAAGTCTTCCAGGCCGTCGCAAAACGGGTCGTCGCAGCGCGCCGGCGAACGGCTCTGCCAGGCCTGGGCCACGTACTGGGCCTGGCGCAATTCGCTGGCCATCCAGTCCATCGCTGCGCGCAATTCGTGCTGCACATGGCTGGCCTGCAGGTTCATGCGGTGGCCGCGCAGCTGCTGTGCCAGCATCTGCGTGCCGGCGGTCAGCACCAGCAGTCCCAGCGCCATGCCGACCAGCAGGCCGACCAGGGTCTCTCCGCGTGGTGGTCTGTGGCGCATGGTGCTATCGCCGCCAGCAGCGCATGGGGTCGCTGTCGCTGTGCTCGCCTGCACTGAGCGTGCTGCTGGCGCTGCCGTGCCAGCGCAGCCGCAGCGGGCGGCAGTCCTGGTCGGCCGCCTGGCTGCCGCGGGGCCAGGCTTCGAGTGTGTAGCCCTCGGCGTCGGCCTGGGTGATGCGCAGGTCGTAGTGGCCGCCGGGCGAGTGCTCGCCGGGCCAGCCGAGGGCGGCAAGCGAGTCGGCATAGGCCTCATGCTCGCCACGCCAGCGCGTCTGGTCCATCTGCAGTTGCAACAGGGCCGCCTGGGCATCGCTGCGCCGTGCCTGGCGCTGCTGCGAGAGGTAAGCGGGCAGGGCCAGTGCGGCGAGTGTGCCCACCACCGCGACGGCCATCAGCAGCTCGCTGAGCGTCCAGCCGCCCGCATGCGGCGGCGCTGCCCTGGCGAGCGCGGCTTCAGGCTGATGCATGCCTGTCTCCTCCCTGTTTTTTGTGGCCATTGTGTCGTTCTGCGGCAGGCTTGTACAGGCCTGCCGGGGCACTTGGCAGCGGGCGTGGTCTGGATTAGGCTGCTGCGCTCAGGGAGAACAAGCAATGCAGGAGAGGGCCGGCAAATGGTCCAGGGCGGCGGGCCTGACCCTGCTCGAAGCCCTGGTGGTGGTGGCGCTGCTGGGCGTCATGGTGTCGCTGGCCGCCCCCGGCCTGTCGGCGCTGCGTCAGCAGCACCAGCTGCAGGCTGCGGCCGAAGGGCTCTGGAGCAGCCTGGTGCTCGCACGCAGCGAGGCCCTGCGGCGCCAGCAGCGGGTGACGGTGTGCGCGCGCCAGGCCGGCCAGAGCGAGGCCTGCGGTGGCGGCGCAGACTGGCAGCAGGGCTGGCTGGTGTTTGCCGATGCCAACGACAATGCCAGCCTGGATGCGGGTGAGCAAGTGCTCGAGCGGCACGCCGCGCCGCCGGTCGGGGTCCAGCTGATCGTGAGCAGCACGGTCAGCGCCTATTTTTCGTACAACGCGCAGGGCCGCAGTGCCACGGTGCACGGGGCCTTCATGGCCGGCACCTGGCGTTTTTGCCGACCGGATGCGACAGCGGCCTGGCAGGTGGTGGGCAATGCCCTGGGCCGCCCGCGACTGGAGAAGAGCAGTGCGGCAAGCTGCGGCTGAGCTTCAGCGGACCTCGTCGACCAGGGTCTTGAACTCGTCGATGTCCTCGAAGCTGCGGTAGACGCTGGCAAAGCGGACATAGGCCACCTTGTCGAGTTTCTTGAGCTCGCGCATGACCAGTTCACCGATGCGGTTGGAGCCGACTTCGCGCGAGGGCAGGGCCAGCAGTTTTTCCTCGATGCGTTCGATCGCCGCATCCACCTGCTCGGTGCTGACCGGCCGCTTGCGCAGGGCCAGGTTCAGGCTGGCGCGCAGCTTGTCGCGCTGGTAGTCGATGCGACGGCCGTCCTTCTTGACGATGGCCGGGAAAGTGACCTCGGGCTTTTCGTAGGTGGTGAAGCGTTTTTCACAGGCGCCGCACTGGCGGCGCCTGCGGATGAAGCCACCGTCCTCGGCCAGGCGGGTTTCCACCACCTGGGTTTCGAGGTGACCGCAAAACGGGCATTTCATCGGTAGACAGGAAAGCGCGCAGTCAGGGCATTGACCTGGGCGCGCACGGCGGCGATGTTGGCCTCGTCCCTGGGCTTGTCCAGCACGTCGGCAATCAGGTTGGCCGTGGTGCGGGCTTCTTCGTCCTTGAAGCCCCGGGTGGTCATGGCGGGGGTGCCGATGCGCACGCCGCTGGTGACGAAGGGCTTTTCCGGGTCGTTGGGGATGGCGTTCTTGTTGATCGTCATGTGGGCGCTGCCCAGCACGGCTTCGGCTTCCTTGCCAGTGATGCCTTTGCTGCGCAGGTCGACCAGCATGACGTGGCTCTGGGTGCTGCCGCTGACGATGCGCAGGCCGCGCTGGGTCAGGGTTTCGGCCACGATGCGGGCGTTGGTGATGACCTGCTGCTGGTAGGTCTTGAATTCGGGCTGCAGCGCCTCCTTGAAGGCCACGGCCTTGGCCGCGATCACATGCATCAGCGGGCCACCCTGCAGGCCGGGAAAGATGGCGCTGTTGATGGCTTTCTCATGCTCGGCCTTCATCAGGATGATGCCGCCGCGCGGTCCGCGCAGGCTCTTGTGGGTGGTGGAGGTCACGACATCGGCGTGCGGCACCGGGTTGGGGTAGACGCCGGCGGCGATGAGGCCGGCGTAATGCGCCATGTCGACCATGAAGATGGCACCGACTTCCTTGGCCACCTTGGCAAAGCGCGCCCAGTCGATGTGCAGCGAGTAGGCCGAGGCGCCGGCCACGATCAGCTTGGGCTTGTGTTCGCGGGCCTTGGCTTCCATGGCGTCGTAGTCGATGGCTTCCTTGGCGTCCAGGCCATAGGAGACCACATTGAACCACTTGCCTGACATGTTCAGCGGCATGCCGTGGGTGAGGTGGCCGCCTTCGGCCAGGCTCATGCCCATGATGGTGTCGCCCGGTTTGAGGAAGGCCAGGAAAACGGCCTCGTTGGCCGACGCGCCGCAGTGCGGCTGCACATTGGCAGCGTCGGCGCCAAACAGCTGCTTGACGCGCTCGATGGCCAGCTGCTCGGCCACGTCGACGTACTCGCAGCCGCCGTAGTAGCGCTTGCCGGGATAGCCTTCCGCGTACTTGTTGGTCAGCTGGCTGCCCTGGGCGGCCATGACGGCGGGCGAGGCGTAGTTCTCGCTCGCGATCAGCTCGATGTGGTGTTCCTGGCGGGCATTTTCGGCCTGGATGGCGGCAAACAGCTCGGGATCGGTCTGTTCAATCAGGATGTTGCGGTGGTACATGGCAGTCCTTCAGAGAGATGGAACCTTGGCGAGACTTGGGAACAAGTGCTGACAAGGGCTGCCCAGGCGAACGGCTCAAAGCGGGGACACCGCTGTGCGCTCCCCAGTGGTCTCGGGCGGTGCTTGCCGCCGCTTTCCACGTCAGAAGCCGGAGCCTCCTATCGCCAGTTGCGCACAGGACCAAGTGTAGCCGAGGCTGGCGCGCCAACCGGATCACGGACGCGGGTTCGGCCCCGGCACAGTCAAGGCGCTGCTGCGGCCGGCGGCCACACGCTCCATCAGCCGGTGTTCGCCCATGACGCGCTCCACATAGGTCTGCTCGTTGGACTGTCCGGAGGCGCGGCCGTACTGGCGCAGGCCCTCCTCGAGCGAGCCCGCTGCCCTGATCTGGGCCTGCAGCAGGCGCGCGCCGATGCGCAGATTGGTCAGCGGGTCAAAGGCGGCCAGCTGACCGCCAAACTGCTTGAGCGTCTCCGCATGGGCCACGGGCTCGATCTGCATCAGGCCCATCGCGCCCTGGGTGCCTCTGGCAAAGGGGTTGAAACCGGACTCCGCCCCCATCACGGCCAGGATCAGCGTCGGCGGCAGCTGGCTGAGTTGGCCGACCTGCCAGGCCTCGGCCACCAGGGGTTCGAGGGCCAGCGGGGCCACCCTGTACTTGCGGCTGAGCCAGTGGGTGACCTTGGCCTGCTCGGGCAGCAGGTCCTGCACGGCCTGGGCCAGGGCCTCGTCCTGGCGGCTGGTCAGCCAGCCCATCAGCCATTCGCTGGCGCTGTTCTGCAGGTTCGGGCGGGCGGCAAAGGTCAGCACCACGGCCAGCAGGGCCATGCCCAGCAGGGCCAGGCTGTGCCGGGTGATCTCGATGAAGCCTTCCCGGATGTCCAGGAACAGGCTCTTTGGCGATTGCCATGGCCGTTTTTCGGCGGTGAGCGCAGTCATGTTGTCCTCTCGAAGCCCGCGCAGGCAACCGACGGGTCAGGCCAAGGCGGGGGGAAGGTGGGCAGGGCCTGGGCAGGCCGGGTGCAGTGGCAGGATCAGGGTAATCCCTGATCAGGCGCGGACCGGATTCCAGAAAGCCGGGACATGTCCGGTCAATGATGAAGATGCGATTTTACAGAAGCTGCCCATTGGTTGCTGTGGCTTTGGCCCCGGCAGATGGACGGTCACGGTGAGCATGCCGCTTTGCGGGGACAATACGCTTTTGATTTGCAAAGGCCGCCCCCACAGCATGCGGCCCACAGGGTGTAACAACGTGACTTCCAGCCATTCTTCCGCCGACTTTTCTTCCCTGGACCAGCTGACCGGTGGTGCCTTCGCTGCGGCCACCTCCGGTGAGCGTGCCGCCCGCCTGCGCGACTGGCTGGCCAGCGACCCCGCCATGGAGGCGTTGCAGGAGGTCTACCGTGAGATGTCTGCCCGCGACAAAGGGGCGGCCAAAGTCCTCAAGGACCGGCTCGACGAGCTCAAGCGCACTCGCGAACAGGATGCACTGGTGGCCCAGTGGGCGGACAGGGCCGGGCACTTGCTGGCGGCTGGCCGCCTGAACATTGCCGACGCCCTGGCCTGGCAGCGTGACGCCGCCAAGGCGGGGGCGCCGCTCTCGCGCGAGCCGCTGGCCGGGCTCAAGCTCCGCCTGGCCGAGGTGGTGCGCCGGGTCGAAGAGCTGCAGCACCAGGTGATGGTGCAGCGCGAAGCGGCGGTGCTGCTGACGCAGCGCATCGAAGTGCTCTCCACCAAGCCACTGCAGGAAGCGCACGCCCACCGCCAGGCGCTGCAGCTCGATGTGCAGGGCTGGTCGGCGCAGGCCCGGGCCCTCACCGAGGACGGCGCCTGGGCCAGCGTGGACCTGAAATTCCCGCCCCAGCTCGAGGCCTCGCGCAGCCAGCTGCAGGCGGTCTGGGAGGGCTTTGAGGCCGCCCTGGTGCAGGCCGATGCCGCGCTGGCACAGGCCGATGCCCCCTTGCCGCATGTGCCGGTCTGGGCCGATGAAATCCGCACACAGCGCGGCGAGACCCCGGCTGCTGAGGCTGGCGCCGCTGCGGTCCCGGCCCGCAGCGCCAAGCCCCGCATGGACCCGGCAGAGCGCCAGGCCCTGCGCGAACAGGCCACGCAGGCGGTCCTGCAGGAACTCGAGGCCCTCGAAAAGGAAGTCACCGAAGGCCATGGCAAGGCCAGCGCCGGCGCGGCCACCGCCCTGCGCAACGCCCTCAAGACCCATGGCAGGCACCTGGACCCGGCGCTCGACGCCCGGGTCCACCAGGCCCTGACCGCGGCGGGTGAGCTCGAGGGCTGGCAGCGCTGGCGCGCCGACCAGCTGCGCCAGGAATTGCTGACCAAGGCCGAAGCCCTGCTGGGCCCGGAGAAGGCGCCTGCCCTGGGGGGGCGCAAGATGCAGGACGCCTTGCGCCAGCTGCGTGAGGCCTGGAAACAGACCGATCAGGGCGGGCTGCCCAACCACGCCCTCTGGAAGAAATTTGACGCCGCCTGCAACGAGGCCTACAAGACGGTGCAGGTCTGGCTTGACCAGGTCAAGCAGGAGTCGGCGGCGCAGAAGTCGCTGCGGCTGCAGCTCATCGAAGAGGTCAAGGCCTGGACCACCGCCCATGCCGAGGCCAGCGACTGGCGTGCCCAGGCGCGCGAGATCCACCAGTTCTCCGAGCGCTGGCGCAGCGCGGGCCACCTCAGCGAGAAAGCCTACGCCGAGTTGCAGCCCCAGTGGAAGGCCGCCATCCATGCTGCGGCCGGGCCGCTGGAAGCCGCCCAGAAGGCGAGCACCCAGCGCCGTCAGGCCCTGATCGAGGAGGCCCGCGCCCTGGGCGCGGCGCCACAGCTGCGCATCGACGCCGTCAAGGCCCTGCAGCAGCGCTGGCAGCAGGAGGCGCAGGCGGTGCCGCTGGACCGCAAGACCGAGCAAAAACTCTGGGAAGTGTTCCGCAAGCCGATCGACGAGGCCTTCCAGCGCAAGGGCACCGCCCGCACCCAGGCCGAAGCCCAGCTCAGTGCCCGCGACAAGGCGGTGCTTGAAGCCGCCAAGGCGCTGGAAGCGGCCAACGCCGCAGGCGATGCCGCGCGCATCCGCGCCGCGGTCGCCGCCCTCGATGCGGCCTTGCAGGCCCAGTCGGTGGCCAGCGAGCAGGTGGCGGCGGTGGCCGCCGCCGAGGCCGTGCCGGTGGCCGGTCCCGCTGCGGCACCGGGTCCTGATGCTGCGGACACTGCGCCTGCCGGGCCAGCGGCGCAAGCCGCCGAAGGTGATGCGCAGGATGCAGCGGCCGCCGCACCTGAGACCGCCAGACCGGCCAGACCGGTGGTGGCGGTGCGCGGTGACGACCGCCCGGGCCAGAAGAAAAGCGAACCCCAGGCCGCCAGGCCTGGTCGCCGTGACGCCCGTCCGGGCGAGCGGGGTTTCGAGCGCAGTGACCGCCCCGAGCGCGGGGCGCGTGGGGCCTGGTCCGAGCGCCGTGAAGAGCGTGGCCCGCGCCTGGGCGATGCCGCTTTCCGCGCCCAGCGCGAAGCCCGTGAGCATGCCGAGCAGGCCCTGCGCAAGCTGGCCGCCCAGGCCCATGGCGAGACACTGACGCAGTTGCTGTCGGCCTGGAAGGACCGCCAGGCCGAGGCCTTGCCCCCGGCGCAGGCACTCGGCAAGGGCGTGCAGGCGGGGGCGCGCCAGGCCTGGGCACAGGCCCTGGACCGCCCGGCCCAGCCTGCCGGTGCCGTCCAGTCGCTGCTGCGCCTGGAAATGGCGGCCGAAGTACCGACCCCGGCCGAACACCTGGCCGAGCGCCGCGCGCTGCAGCTGCAGTTGCTGACCCGCCGCCACGAGGCCGGCCCGGCCGACACCTGGGCACAGGATGTGGCGCAGGTGCTGGGCAGTGCGCACGACGAGGCCAGCGCCCGCCGCCTGCAGAACGCCCTCAGGCAGTTGCTTCGCCGCTGAGCCACATCAGCGGCGTCGGGCCTCAGCCCTGCAGGGCTGGCCGGCGCCAGGCCGCCAGCTGGTAGACCGCCAGCCCGACGGTCCAGCAGATCCAGGCGGCCCAGAGGGTGTGGCTGGGGTAGTGGGCACCGCGCACGGTCTGGGTGGCCCCGAACACCAGCCCCACCAGCACAGCGGCGGCCAGCAGCCGCCAGCCCTGGCGCCGCAGCGCCGTCTGCCCGGAGCGCAGGAAGGGCAGACTCAGCGCCAGAAAACCGAAGGCCGACGAGGCATGGCCGCCCGGGAAGCATTTGCCGCCGCCGTGGTCGGCCACGCCCCAGGCCCAGTGCGACACATGGTCGGCCGGACCGCCAAACAGGCGCAGGTCCCAGGGGCAGCTGGTCAGGCTGAAATGCTTCATCACAGCCACCGTCAGCACGCTGGCCGTGACCGCCACGGCCGCAGCCAACCGTTCGCGGCGTTCCAGGGCGCGCCACGGCCCCCAGGGCCGCCAGACCATGATCCACATCAGGAGGAAGAAACCGTCCGCGACTTGCTGCCCGCGGCGGTGCAAAAGCTCCGAAAGCCAAGGCTGGTCTTTCAGCGCAAACCCCTGCGTGCTGCCCCAGAGCTGCATGACCTGCAGGTCCAGGCCGCAGGCATCCCACAGCAGGACCCCGGCCAGCAGGACCCAGGTGGCGAGCAACCAGGGCGAACGCAGGGCGCGCATGGCGGTCAGCCGCGTGCGGGTGCCAGCCGTTCGCGTCGCCCGTCCTGGTGCAGGCGCAGCACCTGGGCGCGTGGCGGGATCGCATCCACATGCCAATCGCTGAGCACCTGCCGCAGGCCGCCGCTCAGGTCAACGACCGCATGGTCGGCAGGCCGGTGGGTGTGGCCATGGACCAGATGCACGCTGCCTGCGGCCTGCAGCCACTGCAGCGTCATGGCCGCATCGGCATCGGCAAACTGCTGCATGCCCTGGTTGTGGGCTTCGCTCTGGGCGCGCATGGCCTGGGCCATGGCCAGCCGCTCAGCCAGCGGCCGCGCCAGGAAATCCGATTGCCATTGCGCGGTGCGTGCCACCGCCCGAAAGCGCTGGTAGGCCTCGTCGCCCAGGCACAGGGCGTCGCCATGGCTGAGCAGGATGCGCTGCGCGCCCCAGCACAACAGGGTCGGGTCCTGCAGGGGCTGCACACCGCAATCGGCCAGAAAGTCCGGCCCCACCAGAAAGTCGCGGTTGCCGGGCAGGAAGCCGACCATGCGTTGCGCGCTGCACTGCCGCAGCACCTGGGCACAGGCCTGCAGAAAGGGATCGTGGGCGACGGCGTCGTCACCCACCCAGACCTCGAACACATCGCCCAGCAGCAACACGGCGTCCGCATCGGTGGCCGCCATGTGGGCCCGCCAGGCCTCGAAGGTGGCGGGTTCGGTCGCCTGCAGGTGCAGGTCGGAGATCAGGTCCACGGCCCGCCAGGGGGCCGGCGCCTGCATGGTGTCCATCGCGCTGGCGCTGACTGCAGGTGCCATTGGCTTCAGAGGGCCACGGCCTTTTCGATGACGACGTCTTCCTTGGGCACATCGTCGTGGAAACCGCTGCGGCCGGTCTTGACGCCGCGGATCTGGTCCACCACCTCGGTGCCCTTGACCACCTTGCCGAAGACGGCGTAGCCCCAGCCCTGCAGCGAGGGGGCGGTGTGGTTGAGGAAGCCGTTGTCGGCCACATTGATGAAGAACTGCGCAGTGGCCGAGTGCGGCGCCTGGGTGCGCGCCATGGCCACGGTGTACATGTCGTTCTTGAGGCCGTTGTTGGCTTCATTGTCGATCGGGGCATCGGTGGGCTTTTGCGTCATGCCGGGCTCAAAGCCGCCGCCCTGGACCATGAAGCCGTCGATCACGCGGTGGAAGATGGTGCGGTCGTAGTGGCCCTTGTTCACATAGGCCAGGAAGTTGGCGGTGGACTTGGGGGCTTTGTCGGCGTCGAGTTCGAGCGTGATGACGCCCATGCCGGCGATGTGGAGTTCGACTTGCGGGTTGCTCATGGTGTGCTTTCAGGGAATCAGGGTGATGGACTGGATGATGACCGGGGTCTGGGGGACATCGGTCGGGAAGGGGCCGCCTTTGCCGGTGGGCGTGTTGCGGATTTTCTGGACCACGTCCATGCCGGACGTGACTTTGCCAAAAACGGTGTAACCGAACAGCTGCGGTGCATTGAGCAGCTGGCTGCGCGGCACGTTCTCGTACACGCGCCCCTGGTACTCGAAGCGCCGGACCGGATCGCCGTCAGGGATGGGGGTGGGGTCGAGAAAGGCGTTGTCGACCACATTGATGAAGAACTGCGAGGTGGCCGAATGCGGGTCGTTGGTGCGCGCCATGGCCAGCGTGCCGGTGCTGTTTTTCAGGCCGGCGGCGAGCGCCGCGCGGCCTTCGTGCTGGATCGGCGCGCGGGTCGGCTTTTGCTGGTACTGGGCGTCAAAGCCGCCGCCCTGCACCATGAAGCTGGCGATCACCCGGTGGAAGACCGTGCCATCGTAATGGCGGTCCCGCACGTATTGCAGGAAGTTGGCCACCGTCCGCGGTGCCTTGTCAGCATACAGCTCGGCTTCGATCACACCCAGCGAGGTGCTGATCTGCACCTTGCTGTTGCCCTGGGCGAGCAGCGGGCCGGCGCTGGTGGCCAGCAGGCACAGGGTGGTCGCGGCACGCAGGAGGTCTCGTTTGAACATGGCGATCAGGTCTTTCAGTGGTGCGCTCCGTGCGCTCAGCGCCGCAGCAGCGGGGCGATCGTTTCGGCCTTGCGCAGGGCGCCCGCCGCCGGCGTCGGGGCGCGGCTGGCGCGCTGGTAGGCATGCAGGGCCAGGCCCAGGTGCAGGTCACCCAGGTTCTCCAGTGCCACCGCGTAGTCCGGTCGTGCCAGCAGGGCCTTGTTCAGGCTCTCGAGCGCCTCCTGCATGCGCCCAGCGCGCGCCAGCAGCACGGCCAGGTTGTTGTGGGGCTCGGGCAGTTCGGGAAATTCCAGCGTCAGGGACTCCAGCATGCCCAGGGCAGCTTCGGGCTGTCCCTGCGCGTCCAGGATGCGGCTGCCCAGCAGCCGCATCTGCGGGTCCTGCGGGTGGCCGCGCAGGTGCGCCAGGCTGGCTTCCCGGGCCCGCTCGAGCTGGCCATTGCGCAGCAGGCGCTCGACATCGTCATAAACATCGGCCCGGACGGGGCCGCCCAGCAAGGCCAGACCTGCCAGGCCAAGCTGCACCGTCAGGGCGCGGATTGATGCAAAGGTCAAGAGGGGGAAAGTGCGCATGGGGGTCCGTCATGGTGGACGGCTATACTGCGGGCGATTGTAGCGGAGCACCTCCGGCGCGAGGACCGCTCTGCCCGGGCGGCCCGCATGGCCGTTGCCCTTTCCAGCCCTGTCTGCGACCCCAGGTCCCCCCGCTATCCAGTCCTGTTCATGAGCCTGCGCATTTTCAACACGCTCACCCGTTCAATGGCCGACTTCCAGCCTCTGGAGCCTGGCCATGTGCGCATGTACGTGTGCGGCATGACGGTCTATGACCTCTGCCACCTCGGTCATGCCCGCTCGATGATCGCCTTCGACGTGGTGCAGCGCTGGCTCAAGGCCAGCGCCTACCGGGTCACCTACGTCCGCAACATCACCGACATCGACGACAAGATCATCCAGCGCGCACTGGACAACGGCGAGACTATCCGCCACCTCACCGACCGGATGATCGATGCGCTGCACCAGGACGCCGACGCGCTGGGCATCGAACGCCCGCAGCATGAACCGCGCGCGACCGACTATGTGCCGCAGATGCTGTCCATGATCGGCAGCCTCGAGCGCAAGGGCCTGGCCTACCGTGCCGCCAATGGCGATGTGAATTACGCCGTGCGCAAGTTCCCTGGCTACGGCAGGCTCTCGGGCAAATCGCTGGACGAACTCAACGCCGGCGAGCGTGTGGCGGTCGAGTCCGGCAAGCACGACCCGCTGGACTTTGTGCTGTGGAAGACGGCCAAGCCCGCCGAGCCGCAGGACTGCAAATGGGATGGTCCTTTTGGCCCGGGTCGGCCAGGCTGGCACATCGAATGCTCGGCCATGAGCTGCGAGCTGCTGGGCGAGCGCTTTGACATCCATGGCGGCGGCGCCGACCTGCAGTTCCCGCACCACGAAAACGAGATCGCCCAGAGCCAGGGTGCGCTGGGCGAGGGCAGCTTCGCCCAGGTCTGGATGCACAACGGCTTCATCAATGTGGACAACGAGAAGATGTCCAAGAGCCTGGGCAATTTCTTCACCATCCGCGATGTGCTCCAGGCCTTTGACGCCGAGACGGTGCGATTTTTCGTGGTGCGCAGCCATTACCGCAGCCCGCTCAACTACAGCGATGTGCACCTGCAGGACGCCAGGTCGGCGTTGCGGCGCCTCTACACCGCGCTGCAGGCGGTGGCGCCGGCGCACGTGCCCATGGACTGGGCCAACCCCTATGCCGCCCGCTTCAAGGCCGCCATGGACGAGGACTTCGGCACCCCCGAGGCGGTGGCCGTGCTCTTCGATCTGGCCGGCGAGGTCAACCGCAGCCGCTCGGCCGAGTTGGCCGGTCTGCTCAAGGCCCTGGGGGGCGTGCTTGGCCTGCTGCAGGCCGAGCCGACGGCTTTCCTTCAGGCCGGCGCCGGCCTCGATGACGCCGCCATCCAGGCGCAGATCCAGGCCCGCGCCGATGCCAAGGCCGCAAAGAACTTTGCCGAAGCCGACCGCATCCGCAACGAGCTGCTGGCAGCGGGCATCGTGCTCAAGGACTCGCCCGCCGGCACCACCTGGGAGGCCAGGGCGTGAGCAGGATCACCCCGGTCACGCCGGCCTACTGGGCCGAGGCCTGCACGCACCTGGCACGCAAGGACCGGGTGATGAAGAAGCTCATTCCCCAGTTCGGCAATGCGATCCTGGAGTCGCGCGGCGACGCCTTCGTCACCCTGGCCCGCTCCATCGTGGGCCAGCAGATCTCGGTCAAGGCGGCGCAGTCGGTCTGGGACCGCTTTGCCGGCCTCTCGCGCCGGCTCACCCCGGCTGGTGTGCTCAAGCTCAAGGTGGACGACATGCGTGCGGCCGGGCTGTCGGCGCGCAAGGTCGAGTACCTGGTCGATCTGGCGCTGCACTTCGATTCCGGCACGGTCCATGTCAAGGGCTGGCAGGAGATGGATGACGAGGCCATCATTGCCGAGCTGGTCGCCATCCGGGGCATCGGCCGCTGGACTGCCGAGATGTTCCTGATCTTTCACCTGATGCGGCCCAATGTGCTACCGCTCGATGATGTGGGCCTGATCAACGGCATCAGCCGCAACTATTTTTCGGGCGAACCCGTCAGCCGCAGCGATGCACGCGAGGTGGCCCAGGCCTGGGCACCCTACTGCACGGTGGCGACTTGGTATATTTGGCGCTCGCTGGACCCCGTGCCGGTGGCGTACTGAGCCGGCTTCGCGGCCGGCCCGCATGAATTGAGGAGAACAACTTGGCCAAACGCACGTTTCTCGATTTCGAGCAACCCATCGCCGAACTCGAAGCCAAGATTGAGGAGTTGCGCTATGTGCAAAGCGAATCGGCGGTCGACATCACCGACGAGATCGACCAGCTGGGCAAGAAGAGCCAGCAGCTGACCAAGGACATCTACAGCGACCTCACGCCATGGCAGATCACCAAGATTGCCCGCCACCCGGAGCGCCCCTACACGCTCGACTATGTGCAGGCGCTGTTCACCGATTTCGTGGAGATGCACGGTGACCGCCACTTTGCCGACGACCTGTCCATCGTGGGCGGCCTGGCGCGCTTCAATGGCCAGCCCTGCATGGTGCTGGGCCACCAGAAAGGCCGCGACACCAAGGAGCGTGCGCTGCGCAACTTCGGCATGAGCAAGCCCGAGGGCTACCGCAAGGCGCTGCGCCTGATGAAGACCGCCGAGAAATTCAAGCTGCCGGTGTTCACCTTTGTCGATACGCCCGGCGCCTACCCGGGCATCGACGCCGAGGAGCGCGGCCAGTCCGAGGCGATTGGCCGCAACATCTTCGAGATGGCCCAGCTGGAAGTGCCGATCATCACCACCATCATCGGTGAGGGCGGCTCTGGCGGCGCGCTGGCCATCTCGGTGGCCGACCAGGTCCTGATGCTGCAGTATTCGGTGTATTCGGTCATCAGCCCGGAAGGCTGCGCCTCCATCCTCTGGAAGACCGGCGAGAAGGCCGAGCTGGCTGCTGAAGCCCTGGGCATCACCGCCCACCGCCTCAAGGCCCTGAACCTGGTCGACAAGATCGTCAGCGAGCCGGTGGGCGGCGCCCACCGTGACCACGAGCAGACCATGGCCTTCCTCAAGCGCGCGCTGGCCGATGCCTGGCGCCAGGTGGCCGACCTCAAGGTCAAGGAGCTGCTCGAGCGCCGCTACGAGCGGCTGCAAAGCTACGGCCGCTTCACCGACACCAAGGCGGGCAAGTAAGCCCGCGCGGCATGCCACGCGCACCCGACGAGGCCCTGGCGGATTTCTGCCCGGACCTGCCTTTTGCCGTGGCCCTCTCGGGCGGCGCCGACTCGACGGCCCTGTTGTGCGCCTGTGCCGAGCGCTGGCCCGGCCAGGTGCGGGCGGTGCATGTGCACCACGGCCTGCAGCCGGCGGCCGATGGCTTCGAAGCCTTTTGCCGCGAGCTCTGCGCGCGCCTGCAGGTGCCGCTGCTGGTGTGCCATGTCGATGCACGCGCTGCCGCCGGCCAGAGCCCGGAAGACGCCGCACGCCAGGCCCGTTACCAGGCGATGGCCGATGCGCTCCAGACCCAGTGGCCTGAGGTGGCCGATGTGGCCCTGGCCCAGCATGCCGACGACCAGATCGAGACCCTGCTGATCGCGCTCTCGCGCGGCAGCGGACTGCCCGGCCTGGCGGGCATGCCGGCGCGCTGGCAGCGGCTGGGCCTGCAGTGGCACCGGCCCTGGCTGCAGGTGGCGGGCGACGATCTGCGTGTCTGGCTGCGCCAGCGAGGGCAAACCTGGGTGGAAGACCCGAGCAACCAGGACCAGCAGTTCACCCGCAACCGCATCCGTGCCCAGGTGCTGCCCGCGCTGGCGGCGGCCTTGCCGGGTTTCCGTGACACCTTCTCCCGCAGCATGCGCCACATCGCCGAGGCCCAGCGCCTGCTGGACGCGCAGGCCGAGCAGGACAGCCATCAGGTCGGTGATCCGCCTGAATTGGCTGCCTTGCAAGCCTTGCCAGCAGAGCGGCAGGCGCTGGTGCTGCGTCTGTGGCTCAGGCGCCGCCATGCCACCACCCCGAGCACGGCGCAGTTGCGCGAGCTGCAGGCCCAGATCACCGACTGCACCACCCGCGGTCACCGGCTGCAGCTCAAGGTCGGGGCTGGCCTGGTCGAGCGCGAGGGCCCGCACCTGCGCTGGCGGGCGCTCTGAGCCTGCTGCCGGTCCGGCTGGCCGGTGTCGCCATTGGTACAATCGACAGGTTTTGCCGGGCCCAGACCCGCGCAAGGCCCCCAGGCTCTGCGCGCTGTGTCCGGAGCCGGACCCCCCACCCTGACGAATCCAAATGGCTTTGATTGTTCACAAATACGGCGGCACCTCGATGGGCTCGACCGAGCGCATCCGCAACGTTGCCAAGCGCGTGGCCAAGTGGGCCCGCGCCGGCCACCAGATGGTGGTCGTGCCCAGTGCCATGAGCGGCGAGACCAACCGTCTGCTTGGCCTGGCCAAGGAACTGGCCCCCAACAAACCCGACAGCGCCTACAACCGCGAACTCGACATGCTGGCCGCCACCGGCGAGCAGGCCTCATCTGCCCTGCTGGCGATCGCGCTGCAGGCCGAAGGCATGCCCTCGGTCAGTTACGCCGGCTGGCAGGTCGCCATCAAGACCAACGACGCCTACACCAAGGCCCGCATCGAATCGATCGATGATGTGCGCGTGCGCGCCGACCTGGCCGCCGGCAAGGTCGTCATCATCACCGGCTTCCAGGGTGTGGACGACGCCGGCAACATCACCACGCTGGGCCGTGGCGGCTCCGACACCTCGGCCGTGGCCGTGGCTGCGGCCATGCAGGCCGATGAATGCCTGATCTACACCGACGTGGACGGCGTCTACACCACCGATCCGCGCGTCGTGCCCGAGGCACGCCGCCTGGCCAAGGTGAGTTTCGAGGAAATGCTGGAAATGGCCTCGCTGGGCTCCAAGGTCCTGCAGATCCGTTCGGTCGAATTCGCCGGCAAATACAAGGTGCCCATGCGCGTGCTCTCGAGCTTCACGCCCTGGGACATCGACATCCACGAAGAAGCCGCCTCCGGCACCCTGATCACTTTTGAGGAAGACGAACAAATGGAACAAGCCGTTGTCTCCGGCATCGCTTTCAACCGCGACGAAGCCAAAATCTCCGTGCTGGGCGTGCCCGACAAACCCGGCATCGCCTACCAGATCCTGGGTGCCGTGGCCGACGCCAACATCGAGGTCGATGTGATCATCCAGAACCTGTCCAAGGATGGCCGCACCGATTTCAGTTTCACCGTGCACCGCAAAGACTACGCCCGCACCGTGGACCTGCTCAAGGACAAGGTCATGCCCGCCCTGGGCGCCACCGAACTGGTGGGCGACACCAAAATCTGCAAGGTGTCCATCGTCGGCATCGGCATGCGCAGCCACGTGGGCGTGGCCAGCAAGATGTTCCGCGCGCTCAGCGAAGAGGGCATCAACATCCAGATGATCTCCACCTCCGAGATCAAGACCTCGGTCGTGATCGACGAGAAATACATGGAGCTCGCGGTCCGCGCCCTGCACAAGGCCTTCGATCTGGACCAGGCCTGAGTTATAATGGTCCCACTTTGGAAACGTGACCGAGTGGCCGAAGGTGCTCCCCTGCTAAGGGAGTATGGGGTGTAGAGCCTCATCGAGGGTTCGAATCCCTCCGTTTCCGCCAAAGTACCCCTGACAAACGCGCCCTCGGGCGCGTTTTTCTTTGCGATGCACCATGCAGCATGCCAAGGTTCGCCCGCCAGCAAGCACCGACTGGGTATGGAGGGAACCGGTCAATGGCCAGGCTGATCAGCAGGTCCCTGGTGGAGCGCCACGCCCGCAATCGGCATCTCTGCACACAGGATCTGGCCATGCGTCGAATCAGTGCAATACAGCATTCGGCGATCTGCACCGCCAAAGGCCAGGTTGGTCAGCGAGGTGCCCGTCGGACCCGTCAGGACTTCCTGCGGCTGACCGCTTGGGTGCAAGACCCAGACATACCCCAGGCCCGGATTGGCCACCAGCAGCCGACCGCCTTCGTCCATCGCCAAGCCATCGGGGCCACTGGGACCATAGGAGGTAAAAAACTGTCCGACCTTGGAGACGCTGCCATCGGCCTGCAAAGGCATGCGCCAGACACAATTGCCCCGGGTGGCGGCCACATAGAGGGTCTGTTCGTCCGGCGACAGGACGATGCCATTCGGGCTGGGCACGTTGCTGAGCAAAACTTCGAGCTGACCGCTCCGCGCTGTGTAGCGGTACACCCGCCCCGTGGGGTCGTGCAGGCCGGTCTGCCCCTGGTCGGTGAAGTAAACACGCCCGAGTGAATCAATGCACAGGTCATTGACGCCCTTGAATGACTCGGTGTTGCGCCGACTCAGCCAAGACTGCACGGAGCCACGCGTGACATCCACAGCCACCAGTCCATTTTTGTAATCGGTGACCAGCAGGGTATTCGCGTCCCACCATTTCATGCCGTTCGGTTCGCCATCGTATTCGACCACCAGCTGCCACTGGCCCTCGGGACTGATCCTGAAGATGCGGCCAAAGGGGATGTCGGTGACATACAGGTGCCCGTTTCGGTCCAGCACGGGCCCTTCCAGGAAGGAGTCGACGGGCCTGCCGCCCCGGTTGCCATCCGCCCACGATGAGCGCACCCCCGTTCTGCGCATTTGCACTGGCATGCTGGTGAAGACGGAGAGCTCGCGGACGGTCGGGGGGTGCAACAGGAACATGTGGAGAAAAGATGCAGGGTTTAGGACTCAGTCTGGCTTGATTCCGGTGGCCTTGATGAGTTTGGCCCATCGTTGCATGTCGCCCTCGACCTGCAGCCTGGCGGCCTCGCTGCTGCTGCCGATCACACTGAAGCCCATGTCGCCGAGGCGTTTCTTGACCTCGGGCAGAGCCAGCACGGTCAGCATGTCTTTTTGCAGCTTGGCCTGCACCGCTGCGGGTGTGCCGCTGGGCACTGAAAAGCCCAGCCAGAAGGGCATGTCCATGTTCATGCCCAACTCCTTGGCGGAGGGAATATCGGGCGCCACCGGACTGCGTTCATTGGCGGTGACCAACAGGGCCTTGATCCTGCCCGACTTGATGTGGGGCAGTGCGCCAGGCAGAGCGGTGGTCATCCATTGCACATCACCAGCCAGCACCGCCTGCAAGGCGGGCCCACCACCTCGATAGGGAATGTGGGTGGAGAACACACCCGCAATGTTCTTGAACAACTCCGCGCCCATGTGGGTGTTGGTGCCATTGCCGCCCGAACCGTAGTTGAGCTTGCCTGGATTGGCTTTGGCATAAGCGACGAACTCACGCAGGTTGTTGACTGGAAGGCTGGGGTGCACCACCAGCACATGGGGCACCGAAGCGGCAATCGTCAAATGTGCAAATGCCGTTTTGGGGTCAAAAGGCATGCTTGGCAGCAGGGCGGCCGAAATCGGAAAGGAGATCTCGTTGGTCAGCACGGTATGGCCATCGGGCGTGGCCCGGGCTACCGAGTCCCATCCGACCAGACCACCGCCGCCTGTGCGGTTTTCCACAATCGCCGCTTGGCCGCTCACGGCAGGCAAGTGCTGCGCCATGATCCGGGCCAGGATGTCGGTGCTGCCTCCGGCGCCGTAGGGCACCACCAGCGTGACCGGCTTGCCGCTGCGCGCCGTTGGCGGCGCCTGCTGGGCTTGTGCCACGGAGGTGTTCGCGGCCAGCAGCCAGGCCACTGAACAGGCCAGCGCCGATGCGCGCATCAGGGTTTGCAGAGTCAGGAACATCATTTGCCTTTCAGGACATGGAGCACATGTTTGGCCGCCGCAACACCCATATGAATATACGCATCGGCCGTGACCCCGCCAATGTGGGGGCTGAGCACGATGCCGGGCTCGTGGTGGAAAGGATGGGGCGCAGTCATGGGCTCTGCTGCAAAGCTGTCCAGCCCGGCGGCAAATACCTGGCGCGACCGCACAGCAGCGAGCAGGTCCGCTTCGTTGACCAGTCCGCCCCGGGCGGTGTTGACCAGGATGACGCCTCGTTTGCACTGCGCCAGTGTTTGTGCATTCACCATCTCTCTGTTGTCCGAGGTGAGTGGGCAGTGCAGCGAAATCGCATCCGACTCCCGCAGCAGGGTCGCCATGTCCACGGGCAGGATGTGGTCGGGCAAGTTTTGCACAAAAGGGTCAAACCCAAGCACCTTCATGTCCATTGCGTTGCACATGCGCGCAAAGCGCTGCCCGATGGCGCCCAGGCCAATCAGGCCGACAGTACGGCCGCGCAACTCAATGCTCTTGTGTGTCGACTTGTCCCAGTACCCGGCATGCATGCGGGCATTGAGTGCGACCACCGACTTCGCGCAAGCCAGCAGCAGGGCCAGGGCTTGCTCTGCCACGGCATCTGCGTTGGCACCAACGGCGGCGCGAACCTCGATACCGCGAGACTGTGCCGCAGCCTTGTCGATGGTGTCGGTGCCGCTGCCGTGCTTGGCGATCACCCGCAACGAGGGTGCTGCATCCATGACCCTGGCACCCACTGCGCCATAGCGCACGATGATGGCTGCCGGATCATGCAGTTGGCACAGCGCCACCATGCTTTCCTCGGTCGGGGCCTTGCCGGCGTAGATGATCTCGAATTCTCTGAGCAGGTCCAGTGCAGGCTGGGCCAGGTCGGCGCCGGTCACGATCAGGCGGGGCAGGCTCACAGCCGCTCTCCATCCTTGAGCACGCCCGCTGCCTGCAACGAGGGCACCAGCCAGGCGGGTGTCGTTTGGCCTTGCCTGATCTGGGCGATGCGCTTGGCTTCGTCGTCGACTTTTTTGCGGGCAGCGGGGATCAGCTCGGCCAGCTTGTTTTTTTCAACCACCACCACGCCGTCGGCGTCGGCCAGCACGAGGTCACCGGCGCGCACAGTGACCCCCCCGCAACTGATGGTGTGTCCGATGCGTCCGCCAATGTTCTTGGTCGGTCCATTGGGGTTGGTGCCCACCGAGAACACGGGGAAATCCATCTCGTCGATTTCCAGGCTGTCGCGTACCGCAGCGTCAATGACCACGCCCGCTATACCCAGTTGGCGACATGCGGTCATCATGATGGTGCCCATCAGCGCCGCGGTCTGATCACCCTTGCCATCGACCACCAGCACATCGCCGGGTCGGGCCAGGGCCATTGCCGCGTGAATCATCAGGTTGTCGCCTGGGCGCACTTCCACCGTGAGCGCGGGGCCGGCGACCTTCATGCGCGGGCGCAGCGCCTGGATGCGACCATGCATGGTGCCGCGGCGGCCGGCCACATCGGCCAGGATGGCCGCCTGAAAAATACTGGCCTGTTGCACCAGCTCGGGTTGGACTCGCTCAAAATTCCGAAGGATGTCAGAACTCATGGGATATCTTTTGTCTATGGGGTTGAGACAGTGCTGGTGATCAGTCGATTTTGGCGCCCGAATCCCGCACCACGGGCGACCATTTGACGATGTCCTGGCGGATCAATCGACCGAAATCATCAGGCGTGCTGGGGGTGACATTGAGACCCTGGTCTTCCAGCTTTTTGCGCAGCTCGGCTGCGTTGAGTGCCTTGTTGAGCTCGGCGTTGGCGGTGGCCACGACCGAGGCGGGAAGCTTGGCAGGACCCAACAGGCCGAACCAGGTCACCGCTTCGAAGCCCTTGTAGCCTGATTCCGCCACGGTCGGTGTCTGCGGCAAGTCGTCGGTCCGCTGGGCAGCCGTCACCGCCAGCGCCCGCAACTTGCCGTTCTTGATGTGGCCAATCAAGGTGGGGACCGATGACATGTACAACTGCACCTGACCGCCGATGACATCGTTGATGCCCTGGGCCGCACCTTTGTAGGGAATATGGACGAGTTTGATGCCGGTTTCGCGCTGCAGCAGCTCGGTGGCCAGGTGGGCCACGGTGCCGTTGCCTGAGGTGCCGTAGTTGATGTGACCAGGCTGGCTTTTCGCCGCCCTCACCACATCGGCGAGGGTCTTGAAGGGAGAATCCACGGCCGTCACCAGCACCAAAGGGGCATTGCCGATCAAACCGATGGGCGTCAGATCCCTCACGGGGTCGTAGGGCAGCTTGGCGTACAGCGAGGGGTTGATGGCCAGGTTGCTGGTTTGGCCGATCACCAGACTGTAGCCATCAGGCGCAGCCTTGGCCGCAGTGTCGATGCCCAGATTGCCACCCGACCCGGGCCTGTTCTCGATGACAAAAGTCCATTTCGTCGTTCCTGAGATTTTCTGCGTCACATCCCGGGCGACGATATCGGTGCCTCCACCGGCCGGAAAAGGCACGATGGTGCGGATGGGCTTGTTGGGCCAGTTTTCAGTTTGTGCCATCACAGGCAGCAGCATCTGGCTGGCGACCAGGCACAGCGTCAGTCGGCGAAAAAAGGGAAATGTCTGCACAGGGTGTCTCCAGAGTGTGTGCGTCAGAAGTTGGAGCGCACTGTAATTCGATGCTTCATTCAATACAATAATGTTTCATTCAGTGAAACATGGTGCATGCTGCGACACACCCAAGACAAGCCTGCGGAAGCGCCCGAACCCTCCGGTAACGGGGGGGTGATGGCGGTCACGCGTGCGCTGCAAATCCTGGAGGCCTTTCGTATCGGCGAGCGCCATTTGAGTCTCGCGGAAATGAGTCGCAGGACCGGTTTGCACAATTCCACAGTGCTCCGCTTGGCGCGGACCTTGGCCCGGTCGGGTTTTATGGTGCAACAGGAAGAAGGGGCATGGCGTCTGGGGCCTGCGGCTGGCTGGCTTGGGGCCCGCTATCAGGCGGGCTTTGACATCCACAACGTGGTGGAGCCCACCCTGCGAGCGCTGTCCGCGACGACCCAGGAAAGCGCATCTTTCTACGTGCGAGAGGGTGACGAGCGGGCCTGCATTTCGCGCGTGGAAGGACCGCAGTCCGTGCGCCACCATGTCCGGATCGGCATGCGACTGCCGCTGGATCGGGGGGCGCCTGGTCGGGTCATCTTGGCCTTTTCAGGGGAAGCCGGCCCGGCTTACGAGGACATCCGCCGCAAGGGATACCACATTTCGGTGGGTGAGCGGGAGCCCCAGGTCTCCAGCGTGGCGGCGCCTGTTTTCGGGCTCAACTGGCGCTTGCTGGGCTCCATGTGCATTTCCGGGCCCACATCACGCCTGACGCAGCAGGTGCTGGAGTCACACGCCCAAACCGTGATGGATGCCGCCAACCGCTTGTCTTACGCGCTGGCCGGGGCCAAGTCCGAGGACACGCCACATGTCGTCTCAACCTGGCATCCATGAATACGCTCGCTGGCAAGATGGCCAGCAACCTTGACCGGCCCCGGGACACCCCGCCGCCATGCCGTTGTCATGTGTGCCGGGCCGGCTGACGTTGCCCTGGCTCACCGCCTGAGCCTGCGGCCACGCACCATGCGGTCCTTCGCCGGAGAAACGCCATGACATTCGAAATCGTTCACGCCAACCTGGTCAAGCAGCCCGATGTGGAGGCGGTGGTCAACAGCGCCAACGCCAATCTGCGCCTGGGCTCGGGGGTGGCGGGGGCCATCCACACCGCCGCCGGCCCCAAGTTGGAGGCGTATTGCAAGCCCTTTGCGCCGCTGGCCTACGGGGCCTACCTGGTGACGCCGGGCTTCAAGCTCCCCAACCTGTGGGTGATCCATGTGCGGGCCGCCTCGTACCAGCACCATGACGATGCCCCCGGGGTCCTGCGCCTGGCGCTGCAGGCCATGTTGCGTGCCGCGCACGAGCAGGGCATCCGATCGTTGGCGTTCCCGGCCATTGGCACCGGGGTGTTTGCCTTTCCGCCGCTGCTGGCCGCGCGCATCACGGCCGAAGTGCTGGCGCAGGCGGCAGACATGGCACCCTGTCTGCAGCTGGCCCGACTGTGCGTGGCCGATACCGACCTGCTGGCGGTCTACCGCTCGGCTTTCGAGGCGCAGGGCCTGTCGTTGGCACAGCCCGGTGCCGTCACATGAAGAAGTAGAAGTACAGCACCATCTGCATGCGGCGCAGACCCTCGGCGCGGCCGATGCTGCGACCGCTGGCATCCAAGAGCCGGTCGCCATCGATGCGTCCGAGCAGGCGGCCCGAGCCGTCATACAGCCGTTCACCCTCGAAGCGGCCCATCAGGCTGCCCGAGGCGCTGTAGACCCGTTCGCCGTCGATGCGTCCGAGCAAGCGCCCACTGCTGTCGTACACCCGCTGCCCGTCCACACGGCCAATGTGCTGCCCCGAGGCGTTGTAGATGCGTTCGCCTTCGATGCGGCCAATGGCGCTGCCGCTGCTGTCGTACAGGCGCTGGGCATGGCTGCTGCCGCACAGGCCGAGCAGGAGGCACAGGAGGAGATGGCCAATGCGCTGTTGCATGGTTCAGACCTTGTAGAGGGCCCGCAGGCGTGCAATCTGCTGCTGCACTTGCTGGCGCAGGCTGAGTGGCGCCACGACTTCGACGTCGGCGCCAAAGCGCAGGATGTCGCCCAGCAGTTCGCGTTCGTCGGCGTAGGGCACGCGCAGGGTGTATCGCCCGTCGGGGTGCAGCAGGCCTTGCTGCTGCGGGTGCCAGACTTCGTGCTGCACCCAGCCGGCGCGGGTGGCGCTGAAGTTCAGTTCGGCCCAGTCCCTGGGCGCGCCGGCAAAGATGCCGTAACCGCCATCGAGCTGCTGGCGCATGGCCTGCAGGTCGATGTCCTTGGCGGCGGTGTCCAGGAGATCTGCCGCCTCGATGGCGTCGATCGCGAAGCTGCGCACGCCCTTGCGCAGGTGGCACCAGGCGTCCACATACCAGTTGTCGCGGTAGTGGATGAGCTGCTGCGGCGAGAGTGTGCGCTGCAGGGTTTCGCCACTCAGGCGGTTGTGGTGGCGCACCCGCACCTGCCGGCGCTCGAAGGTGGCCTTGGCCAGGGTTTCAAAGGCGGCCAGGGGCAGGCGGCGTTGCCCGGCGCTCACGGCCCGCACGCGCTGGGTGAGCTGTTGCGGGTCCAGGCCCTGGTGGGTGAGCATGTTGTCGAGCCGCTGGCGCAGCGGCCTGAGCTTGGGGCCGAGCAGGCCGGGGTCGAGCTGCTCGATCATGCTCTGGATGGTCATCAGGGCGAGGATCTCGTCCTGGCTGAACCAGAAGCCGGGCAGCTCGGTGGCGTCCTGCTCGCGCTCGAGCCGGTAGCCGCCCAGCCCCCGGTCGAACACGATGGGTGTGCCCAGACGGTCGCGCAGCTTGGCCAGGTCGCGCTTGAAGGTGGCGGGAGAAATCTCCAGCGCCGCCAGGATGTCTTCGCGCGGCAGGGCACGGCGGTGGCTGAGCAGGGTTTTGTAGCGGTAGAGGCGGTCGATTTCAGACATGGGACATCCTGCGGATCACCGCATCGTCAGCAGCGGAATGTCTTTGGCTGTGGCCAGTGCATCGAGCGCCTGGCGGGTCTTGCCGGCCAGAAAGGCTGCGATGGCCCGGTGTACCGCGGGCTTGAACAGGTCCTTGACCGGGTGCGCGATCTTCACGCCAGCGGCCTCGCACAGGCGCTGCGCGAAATGCGCTTCGAGCGCGGCCACCGCCACCCGGCCGTTCCTGCAGGGGTAGATGCGGTAACCGGCATGGGCGCCGCCCACGGCACCTTGCGGCGTGGTCATCTGCCACTGGCGGGGCAGGGCCAGCCAGGCAGCGGCGCTGCTCAGGGCCACTTCGTGCCGCGTGCCCTGGCCGGTGGTTTTTTGCAGCAGCACCGCCTGCAGCACCGCTTCGCTGGCCATCAGGGCGCCACCCATGTCGGCAAACAGGCTGGCGGGCAGGGTCAGTCCGGGCACCAGATCGATTTCGGCCTGGTAGGTCAGGTCGTGGCCCGGGATTTCGGCCAGCGGCCCGGGGGCACCCACCACCTGCACCAGGCTGAGCGTGGGGTAACGCGGGTGCAGCGACGTCCAGCCCAGCCCCAGTTTGGCCAGTGCCGAAGGACGAAAGGAGGTCAGCAGCACATCGGTGCTGGCCAGCAGCCGGTGGAGCGCGGCCTGGCCGCGCGCGTCCTTGAGGTCGAGCGTGCGCTCTGCAATGCCCGCATGCAATTGCGCATAGCCCGCCGGGGTGTAGTGCTGCATCGGATCGCCCGCGGGCGGGTTGACCTTGGTGCAGCGCGCGCCCATGTCGGCCAGGCGGCGCAGGGCGGCGGGGCCGGGCAGGTTGAGGGCGAGGCTGACGATGCGCGTGCCGCGCAGGGGGCGCTGAGTGGCCATGACGGGGGGCCTCCAGTGGGTGCTTGTCTGCCCCAAATTATGAGGGGCCGCCAAGACCGTCCGTTCCGCCGGCGCAGCCGCCCGAGTCAGGCCTCGCCAAAGTTCAGGGGCAGGCCCACATAGTTCTCGGCGATGGTGCGAGCGCCCGGCGCGCTGTGGGTGAGGTAATCGAGCTCGGCCTCCTGGAACTTCTGGCCGATCTCCCCGTTCTCAGGGAAGTGGTGCATCAGGCTGGTGAACCACCACGAAAAGCGCTCGGCGCGCCAGACGCGGCGCAGGCAGCGCTCGGAATAGCCGTCGATGCCGGCCTCGGACTTGTCCTGGTAGTACTCGATGAGGGCGCTGGAGAGGTACTTCACATCGGTGGCGGCCAGGTTGAGCCCTTTGGCGCCCGTGGGCGGCACGATGTGGGCGGCGTCGCCGGCCAAAAACATGCGGCCAAAGCGCATCGGCTCGGTCACGAAGCTGCGCAGCGGGGCAATGCTTTTCTCGATGCTCGGGCCGGTCACCAGTTGTTCGCGCGCCTCGGGGTCCAGGCGGTGGCGCAGTTCTTCCCAGAAGGCGTCGTCGCTCCAGTGCTCGACCTTGTCGGTCAGCGGCACTTGCAGGTAGTAGCGGCTGCGGGTCTTGCTGCGCTGCGAGCACAGGGCAAAACCGCGCGGGCTGTTGGCATAGATCAGCTCGTGGTGGACGGGCGGCGTGTCCGAAAGCAGGCCCAGCCAGCCGAAGGGGTAGACCTTTTCGTACTCTCGAATCCGGTCCTTGGGCACGCTGGCGCGGCAGACGCCGTGGAAACCGTCGCAGCCCGCGATGAAGTCGCATTCGAGGGTGTGCGTGGTGCCGTCTTGCTCGTAGGTGACGCGCGGTCGGGCACTGTCGAATGCGTGTAGCTGCACGTTGCCGGCCTGGTAGACGGTGGGCAGGCCCAGCGCCTGGCGCTTGTCCATCAGGTCGCGGGTGACTTCGGTCTGGCCATAAACCATGACCTTCTTGCCATCGGTCAGTGCCGTCAGGTCGATGCGGTGGCGCGCACCCCGGAACAGCAGGTCAAAGCCGTCGTGCACCAGACCCTGGGCATGCATGCGCTGACCAACCCCGGCTTCGTCGAGCAGGTCCATGGTGACTTGCTCGAGAACGCCCGCGCGGATGCGCGAGAGCACATGGTCTGCACTCTGGCGCTCCAGGATGACGGCGTCGATGCCGGCCTTGTGCAGCAACTGGCCCAGCAGCAGGCCGGAGGGGCCGGCACCGATGATGGCGACCTGGGTGCGGGTAGGGTGGGTCATGGGGCGTCCTGCGTCGTGAATTGGCAACGGCGCAAGCTTAGGCAGCTCGTCTGCAGGCGGCGGCTGGCGGCAGCATAAAATGTGCGATCATTCGTCCAGTTGTGCGATCATCGCGCAAATTGACAAGGATCAAGCGGATCATGACGATCGCCAAAGCCGATTACATCGAGGGCCTGGCCAAGGGCCTGGCGGTGCTCGAGGCCTTTGACACCGAACGCCAGCGCCTGAACGCCACGCTGGCCGCGCAACGCACCGGCATCACGCGCGCGGCCGCGCGTCGGCACCTGCTGACCCTGGCCGAGCTGGGCTATCTGGAGAGCGATGGCTCGCACTACTGGCTCTCGCCGAGGGTGCTGCGCTTTGCGGGCAGCTACATGGCCACCTCGCGCCTGCCGCGTACCCTGCAGCCCACGCTCAACCGGCTGGCAGCACAGACGCAGGCGGCGTTCAGCGCGGTGGTGCTTGACGGCGGCGAGGTGGTGATCGTGGCGCGCAGCGCCGGCAGTGCCGAACCGGTGCGCCATCTGGCCCATGGCCTGCACCTGGGCGCACGCCTGCCCGCACATGCCACGTCCACCGGGCAGGTGCTGCTGGCGAACCTGTCCCAGGCGGAGTTCAATGCATGGCTGCAGGGCCGGGCGCTGCCCCGCATCACACCCCGCACCGAGGTCGGGGTCCGTGCGTTCAAGGCCCTGATCACGCAGGTCCGGCGCGATGATTTTTGCCTGGCGCGCGATGCACATGAGCTGGGCATCCATGCCCTGGCGGTGCCCCTGCGCAACATGCAGGGGCAGACGCTGGCGGCCCTCAATGTGGTGGGCACGGCCGAACAGCTGGGCGATGCCGCGGTGCAGCGCCAATGGCTGCCCCTGCTGCTCGAAGCCGCGCGCGAACTGCGCCCGCTGCTTTAGACGCCCAGGTGCTGCTCGAGCACGGCGGGGTCGGCGTGCAGGGCCTGCGAGCTGCCCTCGAACACCACCTCGCCCTTGACCAGGATGACGTTGCGGTCGGTGATCTGGGTGACGTGCTTCCAGTTCTTGTCGACGATGATGGCGCTGATGCCGCTGGCCTTGATGACACTGCAGATGCGCCAGATCTCGCGCGCAATCAGGGGGGCCAGGCCTTCGGTGGCTTCGTCCAGGATCAACACATCCGGGTTGGTCATGAGCGCGCGGCCGATGGTCAGCATCTGCTGCTCGCCACCCGAGAGCTGCTGGCCGCCGTGCCCCAGGCGTTCCTGCAGCCGAGGGAAGGTCTCGAGCACGCGCTCGTAGGTCCAGTCGCGCTGGCCCCGGGTGCCGGGCCGGGCCGCCATCTTGAGGTTCTCGACGACACTGAGGTTGCCGAAGATGCCCCGACCCTCGGGCACGTAGGCAATGCCCATCTGGGCCACTTCGAAGGTGGGGCGGCCGTTCATCGGCCGGCCCTTGATCTCGATGGTGCCCTGGCGCGGCGGCACGATGCCCATGATGGACTTGAGCAGGGTGCTCTTGCCCATGCCGTTGCGGCCCATGAGGCCGATGGTCTCGCCCCGCCCGACCGAGAAGTCGATGCCGCGCAGGATGTGGCTGGCGCCGTAGTAGGTGTGGATGCCATGGGCGTGGATCAGCGTGTCGCTCACTTCAGTGTTCCTCCCCGAGGTAGGCCGCCTGCACATTGCGGTCGGCGCGCACGGCGGCAGGCAGGTCGCTGGCAATGACCTGGCCGTTGACCATCACCGTCAGGTGGTCGGCCAGGGCAAAGATGGCGTCCATGTCGTGCTCGACCAGCATCATGGCGTGGTCCTGCTTGAGCCGCAGCAGCAGTTCGACCATGCGCTCGGCTTCCATCGCGCCCATGCCGGCCAGGGGTTCGTCGAGCAGCAGCACGGCCGGTTCGGTGGCGAGTGTCATGGCGATTTCGAGCTGGCGCTGCTCGCCGTGGCTGGCGGCCCCGGCAAGGGTGTGGCGGCGCTGCTGCAGGCCGGCCAGTTCGATGGCCCGCTCGGCGCGGGCGTTCACCGCCGCCATGCGGTCGGCCTGGCCAAGCCAGCCCAGCGGGTTGAAGGGCATGGGCTGCGCACGCGACTGGGCGGCCAGGCGCACGTTGTCCCAGACGGTGAAGGTGCGGAAGATGTTGGTCTTCTGGTAGCTGCGGCCGAGCCGGTGGCGCGAGATTTTCTCGGGGCTCCAGCCGGTGATGTCATGGCCCTCGAGGGTGATGGTGCCGCTGGTGGGCGGCAGGTCGCCCGAGAGCAGGTTGGTCAGCGTGGACTTGCCGGCACCGTTGGGGCCGATGACCGCATGCAGCTGGCCGTGCCAGAGGTCCAGCGACACATCGTTCACGGCGGCCAGGCCGCCAAAGCGCTTGGTCAGGCCGCGGGCAGACAGCAGGACGTTGGCATCACGCATCGCCAGCCTCCTTTTTCGCGAAGACGCGGCTGAGCAGGCCCAGGATGCCTTTGGGGGCAAACAGGACCAGGCCCACGATGAACAGGCCCATCCACATCTGCCAGTGCTTGCCGGTATTGAAATTGCCGATCTGTGGCAAATCCTTGAACAGGTGCAGCAGGTATTCGAAGGAGAAGGCACCGATGATGGCCCCGGCGAAGTTGCCCATGCCGCCCAGGATCACCATCATGATGGCGTGTGCACTCAGGTGAAAGCCCATCAGTTCCGGGTTGACAAAGCCGGTCTGCGCGGCCCACAGGAAGCCGGCCAGGCCGGCCAGCGCCCCGGCCAGGGTGAAGGCAGCGAGCTTGTGGCTGAAGGTGGCAAAGCCCAGCGCCCGCATGCGGTGTTCGTTGACGCGGATGCCCGCCAGCGCACGGCCAAACGGGCTCCAGAGCACCCGGCGCAGGAACAGGTAAACCGCGACCAGGCAGCCCAGCGTGAAGAAATAAAACACCCGCTTGTTTTCCAGATCGAGGACGATCGCGTCAGGCCGGAAGTTCAGGAACAGGCCATCGGAGCCGCCAAGCGCCTTGTTGTCGAAAAACACATAGAACACCATCTGCGCAAAGGCCATGGTGACCATGATGAAATAAATGCCGTGCGTGCGCACCACCAGAAAGCCGATGACCAGCGCGGCCAGCGCCGAGGCGCCCACGGCCAGCGGCAGGCTGGCATACAGGCTGATGGGCTCGTTGGCCGGGGTGGCAAAGGCCAGCGCATAGCCGGCGATGCCGAAATAGGCCGCATGGCCGAGCGAGACCAGGCCGGTCACGCCCTGCAGCAGGTCCAGGCTCATGGCAAAGATGGCCAGGATCATCATGCGGTTGACCATGCCCATGTAGAAATCGCTGCCCACAAAGGGAAAGGCAGCCAGTGCGATCAGGCCAA
>JACCDV010469065.1_pt1 | contig 35399 bp, 32 predicted proteins | sample 7446131 | NCBI WGS metagenome assembly JACCDV01 (sample SAMN15323448, study PRJNA562643) | freshwater metagenome | isolation source: river surface water | place: USA:Blue River Watershed | collected 2017-08-17
AGTTGATGATAAAATTATATGTTAAATATGTCTAAATATCTTTTCTCTCGAAGGAAAATATATATTCAAACAATATAATATTACAAAGTAATTCGGGAGGGAAGGGGATTTTTTTCTTAATCATTGAAATCGCAAAAGTTAGGAGCGCATCCCCATAAAAATATTTATAATAATTGCGCTCATCCATTTCCACCGTCTTGCAATATTCTAATAATAACCTTTTTGATTTTGAACATCCTAATTTAATAGCCATTATATAATATTTAACCATATTCTGCAAATTAAAATTTATATTTTGATAATATTGTCCATAATAATACATAGCTTCGATTGATTTATGTTTTTCAATTGCCATATCGTAATATAAAGTCATTTTATCGTATTTTTTAAGGTGTTTATAACAATTTCCTAAATTAACCATTGCATTTGGATTATTTAGGTTAATTGCCATATTAAAATACATTAGCATCGTATGATATTTTTTTTTTCTTTTATAATAGCATCCCAAGTTATTCATTGCATTTGAGTTTCCTTTTTTACATGCCTCATGATATAAAAATATGAAATTTTCATCTATATATCCTTGGTTATTGTTGTGTGCAATAAGATATTGTATTATCATCGCTTGTAAATTTAAAAGATTCCCATCTTTATCACATATGCCCCAACTAATATCTAATACACTATCATAATTATTATATAACATTCTATATATACAATGGAAATATAACCATGTCAAGTTTCCATAATGACGACTTACTCTATAATCCAAAAAATGAATAAACTCATTTCTATTTTTTAAAAGAACATTAATATTTAAATCATAGTAATTTTCTATCTTGTCATTTTCTATATATCTTTTGTATTTTTCTAGCAATGTATAATATGTTTCCTGCATCTCCCATTGAATACATATCATTTTATCTGGAAAAAAAAACATTTTTCCTAAAATATAGTATATATTTTAACTTATTTTAGTAATTTATTATAGTGGTCTCAGCCTTTATTTTTTTAAAAAATAGAGATAATATTGTAGAAGTGCTTTTGCGCTTACTGAATATATTGTATTCATCGCAATGCTAATTTTACAAATCTTTATAAATTGATTATAATTTCTATTTACGAGATAATATTGCAGTAGTCGGTCTTGAAACCGGTTAGTGTATCTAAGTGTCATTAAAATATATTCTTGCCATATGGTATCATTTCCATAATATCTATACTGTTCGCCCAAAAAATACATGGACTCTACATCATTTTGATTAACCGCCATATTTAAATAATATTTTCCTTTTTCATATTCATTTTGGTTCATATAATATAAACCAATAAGCCTCATCCCATATGTTGATTTTAATTCAACAGCTAGTCCGTAATAATGTAAAATATTTGGAAATATTTCGTTAAGTTTTTGTGTTATGTTTTCGCAATAGGCTTGATTTACTTTTTTCCCTGATTTTTCCGCATCTTTTATATAAGTTTCGTATTGAATCTTTAATTCAGTATAGATTCCATAATAATATCTGCCTAATTGCGCATATACATATGGATTCTGTTCGATGGAGTTATATATATTAATCATGGAATTGTAATCTTCAATTGAATAATAATACAATCCTAGAACATATCTATATGTTTCATTTTGAAAATGAGACGTTTCTTGAAGTAATTGTTTAAGCTCATTTGCATAATATTTAAAGAATATGTTATCGTTTAAATATATTTTATTAGGGTCAATAAAATCTTTTTCTATAAATTCCCTATACTTTCCAAGTAAATATTTTTCATGCTCATCCTCTTTATTCCTATAAATTTCATCCTTCTTTATGTATGTAATACTTTCATCCATGGCAATATTTTGCGTTGAGTAATACTATTAATTATACTAAAATAATCATTTTTTATAAAATAAATATTAATTTATTTTTTTGGTAATTTTAAACAAATTTAAATATATATAAACACAGTTCAATAATTACCAATTTATAAAATGTGTTCTTTAAAAATAAGGTAATAAAGCACTTCTTCTGGTAGGAAAATATTTCTCGTTGCATGCATTTTATTCTTGGTATTATATTTTTTTAAACATATTATAAGTGTAAGAAAACGCGGATAATATACATATTTATTATAATTTGAGGGATTTTTCTCAATTACATTACAATAATCCCTTAGCATTATCCCTACATTATGCGAATAGTAATTTCCTACATTAATACTTAATACACACAAATCCGTAAATTCAGTATATCTTCCATTTGTTTTATAATAATAACAAAGTCTATCGATAAACCGATTACATCCGTTATTAACAGTCATTAATATATATTTTTCCCACATTTCCTTATTATCTTCGCTATATCTATAATATTCGCCAAATAAATACATTGCTTCTTCATCGTGCAAGTTAATCGCCATATTTAAATATTTCTTCATTTTGTCGTATTCTTTATTATTTCTATAATGGATTGCAAGAAGTCTCATTGCATAAGTTGAATTCATTTTAACTGCCATCTTATAATATTTCCTTGCAAGGGTTTTTTTTTCATTTCTATCATAATAAATACCTAGTTGCGCGTATATATATGGACTTTGGCCATTATGTTCATTATTACTATATAAATTTATCATTGCTTTATTATTTCCTATATAATTGTAATATATACCTTGTATATATTTATATGTATTATTTGAATAATTACTCTTTTCTGTTAATAACATTTGTAATTTTTCTAGACAATATTCAAAGAATAGAGAATCATTCAAATATATTTTATTAGGGTCAATAAAATCTTTTTCTATGAATTCCTCATACCTTTTAAATAAATAATATATGTGGGCGTCCATATTAATACCTACGTTATGATTGAATATACTTAATTATATAGAAAAAAATCATTTTCTTTTAATTTTTATTCAAACATGCAATTATGTGATTTTTAATAGGTATTATAACGGACTACCATTGCATATATTCCATGAAAATAAGATGATAAAGTATTTCTTCTGGTAGGAAAATTATTTTCCTTTCTATTGTGTTTTTACTTGTATTTTTATATTTTTTTTCATTTTTATTATTGTATCGCCGCAAACATAATATAAGTGTGAGGAAACGGGGTAAATATAAATATTTATAATAATTTTGTTCATTTTGCTCCTTTATTAGACAATATTGTTTAAGATTATATATTGAGTAAATGCATCCCATATTAATCGCACATATATAATATTCTTTCATAAGCGTTGTATATTCATTTATCTCACCGTCATGAGTTGATTCCGCTTTTGATTCATAATACATACCTAATCTATATGCTGCCATATTACAATTGTGGGAAATCGCCATTTCATAGTATTTTATCATTTCTAATATGTTTTTTTCCTCCTGTATGTAATATTCTGCAAGATAACACATTGCATCTGCGTTTTTTAACTTGATTGCCATTGTGAGATATCCTAACATCATAATAGCATTATTCTCTACTTTATCATAATATATTCCTAATTCATACATGGAAATACTGCAATTTTTTTCTATTGCCATTAGATAGTAATCTTTCATGTCTTCGTAATAATTTTTATATCTGTAATAGTTTGCGAGTTTCCTCATCATTTTGATTGAACCCATATTAGCCGCGGTTTCCGCATAGTCAAGCATCTGCCCCCTATCTTTATTTTCATAGAAAAGCGCCATCTCTTCCGCTGCGTCGATATTACCATAGTCAATCGCCATATTATAATACTTTTTCATATTCTTATAGTCTCTTTTCTTTTTACTATATTGTGCTAGATTATACATCGCATTTGAGTTTCCTGCTCGTGCCGCGGAGATAAAACAACTACGCATGGTTTCTTCATCATTTGAGACCGTCATATGATAATATCCTAATAAATTTAATATATTTGGCTCGTTTATACCGACAAATGTTTCCATCATTCTATTATAATCTTTCACACAAAAAAGATATAAACCGTAAAAATACCGAAATGTAATGTTGTTTCCATAATCTATTTGATTATTCAATATGAATTGACGAAAGCTTTCAATATTTTCTCTTAATATAGATAAATAAAGATATCGATAGTTTTTAATAAAATTATTGTCAATATATTTTTGATATTTCCTAAGCAATCTATTAATATTCACCATGTATTTGTTCAAATCCTAAATCGCATTTAATATAGAAAATATAATAAAAAATAATCATTTTTTCACTAATTAGGAAAACTAATAACTTTATAATAGAAAATTTTAACAATATAAATTATGGTTTAAAATAGTCTGTTAATATAGTTTCATATAATTCCTGAGGTAGGAAAGTTTTATTTAACTTAGATATTTTACGCAATCTATTTAAACATATTATTATGGTTAATATACGTGGGCAATAAACATAAAGATTATAGTTGGCTTCGTTGTTTTCAATTTTACTGCAATATAATTTTAAATAATTTACTGCATAGCTATTATCATCGTCATCAATTGATTTAACATAATAATATTTCATATATTCGTAGTTAATGCATTCATATTGATAATGATAACCTAAACAGTATGCTGCGTTTGAATCATTTAAATCCATAGCCATGGTATAATATTTTTTCATTAAGGGGTAGTCTTTATTAATCATATAATAATATGCTAATCTAACCATTGACCTATTATCTCCATGTTCTATTCCAAAACTATAATATTCTATCATTGCTTCATAATTATCTTTACATTTTTCATAATCCCCAAGAATGCGAGCAGCATTTACGTTGCTATACATAATAAATGCTTTATTGAAATATGTTAATGCATAATTTATGTTATTTCTAATATCTTGATAATATAAACCAATTAAATAATTCATATTTCCCCCGATTTTATATGTTGTTCGTTCATATAATATAAACATCTTTTTATACTCATTAGAACAATAATAATATACGCATTTAAAATAAATATATGTATCATTGTAATGGTCTTTAAGTTCTTCTAATAAATTACTAAATTTATCCATGTGCATAATTAATTGCTTGATATTGGCGTCTGCGTAAAAATCATTTATAATGTTGTTCGTAATAATGTATGTTCTATATCTATATAAAATAGACTCTATTTTTTCTTTTTTTTTAAATGTTGCCCTCCACATTGTTTCGTGCGTGCTACAATGTAATAATGTAATAATGGAATATATGATAATAATATAAACTATAAAAAATAAATATATGAAATAATATTTCATTTTTTTGGATGCCTATGTTTGCATGATATATTCTTCAAATACAATATTATACAATTCAGTCGGTAAAAATAATTTCAAATTGTATATTTTTTGTGTCTTTTTCTGCATTCTTCTTATACATATTATTAATGTTAGAATATGTCTTAAATAAACATGTCCATACCAATTTGCTTCATTTTTTTCAATGGTTTTGCAATAATCTTTTAAATCGGCGATTCCTTCTTTATAACCTAAATCAATTGCCATTAAATAATATTTTATCGCTGAAACATAGTCATTTGTGTGTTTTTTATATAAATTAGCAAGCTCAACCATGTGGTAGGGGTTATTTTTGAATTTAATATATAACATATACGATTTAATCTCTAATTTTATTGCTTCATCCATATTACTAAATCCACAAAGAAACTCTGAATTAAATATTATATCCTCCATTGCATAAATATGACCCAATTCCGCAGCCATTAAATAATATTTTTTTGCTAAATAGGAGTTCTCCTTAATTTTCATATAATAATGACCTAAATTATACATTGCTTCAAAATTTCCTAGGTTTATCGCCTTCATAAAATATTTTTCCATTTCATTATAATTTTTAATTTTCTTATAATAAAATCCAAGTAAATTATATAGATGTGAATTTATATTTTTGTCATGGCATTTTTTCATATTGTGAGTTAATATTATCATTTCGTCGTAATTTTCTATCAGTAAATAATAAACTGCCGTAAAATAATCATATGTATAGTTTCTATATTTTTTGTATTCTATCAATAGTTGTCTTAATCTAATAGTGAAAATGTCATCATTACAGAATCTTTGAATTTCATTAGATTTAATAATTTCCCCTAGAACACGCATTTGCGCTATTTTATTTTTAACAATATATTTTTTATATTTTATTATATCCTTGTCCCATGGAAAAATAATATCCGTGGAGTTTTCCATATTTAATTACAACTACGAAGAGTTAAAATTTTACTAATTATTATAATTATCATTTTTTTGAATTTAATATATACATTTGCAAAAAAAAATAGATATATATATTTATTATAATGTTTTTTATTTTTAGTTATTATATTAGTTATAATGTTTATTGTAGAAATTGTATATAATTATATTTATTTTGATTTGTTGATTTATTAAATGGGATATAAATTTGTAAAGTATAATTTAAGTGGTAATGAATTTTCCTTTGGGGTAAAATCAATTATATTATATATTTCCATATATAATTCCTCAGGTAAGAATAAATAATCTTTCCGTATTTTTGTATCAATGGTAAGATTCCCATTTTGCTTATCTGTTTTATATTTGCGATTCAATTTATGCGAGCATAATATTAACATAAATATGCTTGCCATTTTAAGATATTTATAGTAATTATATATATTCCCTTCAATATCTCTACAATAACGCATTAAACTATCTTTTGCAAGAAGATGTTCATTCTTATGAATAGCCATTAAATAATATTTTTTCATCATATTATAATTTTCCTTTTTTTTATAATAATCGCCAAGACTATTCATAGCTCCTGTATGTCCTAAATTAATAGCCATTTTATAATATTTTTCCATAAATATTTCATTTATTACATCATAATTTCTATCGTCATAAAATTTTCCCAAGTTATACATGGCATTAGCATTGCCTAATTCAATTGCCATCAAGCAATATTTTTCCATCATGTAATAATTCTTTTTTGATAAATAATATTCACTTAATTTATTCATCGAATCTATATTTCCTAACTCAATCGCCATTATATAATATTTTTTCATCAAATTATAATCTGCTATTTCACGATAATAATTGCCTAGATTTCTCATTGCATTAGCATCCCCCTGTTCAATGGCCATCAAATAATATTTTTTCATTTCCTCTGTATATTTTTCTATATTGTAGTATCCACAATAGGTAGCCGATCCATAACAAGTAGTCAATTTATAATATTTAGCCAATTTATTCATTGCATATGTATTTTTTAACTCAATCGCCATTTTATAATATTGCACCATAGATTCATAATTTTTGCTTTCCTCATAATGGTTTCCCAATACAATCATTGCTGAACAATCTCCCTTTTCAGCAGCCATCTCATAATATTTTTTAAATAAAGCCAAATTAAATTTAATATTATAGTAATAATCCCCTAGATTACACATAGCTACCGTTTCATTATATTCAATGGCCATTAAATAATATGTCTGCATCATATAATAATTTTTTTCAATATTTTTATAGTAATTCCCCATATTACACATCGCAGTTATATCTTTTAATTCAATCGCCATCAAATAATATTGTTTCATTAGTTCATAGTTTTTCTCAATAGTTCCATAATAATTTCCCAAATAACGCATTGCTATATGATTATTTAATTCAACCGCTTTCATATAATATATTTTCATCGCGTCGTAATTTTTCTCTATACATTCATAATAATTACCCATATTAAGCATAGCAGCAATATTGTCCTGTTCTATTGCCATAGTATAATATTTACTCATTGTAATATAATGTTTTTCAACACTTCTATAATAATTTCCCAGTTTATTCATCGCATCGGCATTATTATGCGCAATTGCCATTAAATAATATCTTTTCATATCTGTATAGTTCTTAATTTTGTAATAATATGTTCCTAAATTATACATTGCTATCGAATTATTTAATTCTATTGCTTTTTCATAGTATAATATTGCATATCTCATTTTTTTTTCGGTATGTTGATAATAATTTCCCAGATTATTCATAGCATTTGAGTTTCCTAGTTTAATAGCCATTTCATAATATTTTTTCATAGATGTATAGTTTTTCTTTCTAAATTGATAATAATAACCTAAATTATTCATTGCATCCGCATTTCCATATTTAATTGCCATGAAATAATAATTTTTCATTAATTTATATTTTTTTATATATTGATAATACTGTGCTAATAGATTCATCGCCACTATATTATGTGTTTTAAGCGCGGTTTCATAATATGTTTTCATTGCGGTGTGGTTTTTTTCAACATTTTGATAATAATAACCAAGCAGGATTAATATATTTGATTTTAGTTTGCAATCAACTTCATTAACTTTTTCCAATAGTGAAACTAATTCCGTATATTCTTTCTTACAATAAAGATATATACCCTTAAAGTAATGCCAAGCCGTGTTATTCTTATATTCTTTACTTAGAAATTCGCCATATATATCAATATTTTTTAATATTATATTGAAGTTAAGATTAAAATATGTAAAATCAGTAGCGTTATTATCTAGATTATTATTAACTATACAATCTTTGTGTTTTTTAATAAGAAGTTCAACGCTAATAAAAGTCATTGCAGCTTTGTTTTTTCTATAATATGTAATTGATACATAAAAAAAATCAATTTTTTGGTGTTTTTATATTTTGCTTTTTATATTTTGCATTTTATATTTTGCATTTTATATTTTGCATTTTATATTTTGCATTTTATATTTTGCATTTTATATTTTGCATTTTATATTTCGCTTTTCACAATAAAAATAAATCATTAAGGATAAGATGTTTAGGTTTCTATATATATTTATTTATTTCCATAAATATTTCCTCTGGTAAAAACATTTCATCATATAGATTTATATTATTTGTTTTATTTTCCAACGTATTTGACGTATATAATGCTTTGCGTTTTTTATTTATCTTTTTTGTGCATAATATTAATGTTAGTACGCATAGTGGAGATACATATTTATAATAATTATTTATATTTCCCTCTATATATTTACAGTGGTTTTTTAATTCCCATTCCGCATGCTCTATTTTAAAATAAATCCCAATTAAAAGGTATTTAATTAGTAAATCATTATCTTTTATGTTCATACAATAAGTTATTAAATTCCAATATGCGTTAATGTGTCCTTTATTAATTGCAAGGCTATAATATTTTACTGTTAGTGTGTGTTTTACAGGTGGCTCATAATTATATGTATCTCTATATAATGTTCCTAATCTATATGATGCATCAATATTTCCAAACTCACTTGCTATACTATAATATTTTATTATTTTTTCTTCATCATCACGACACATGTTATAACTGTAATAGTTGTGATAGTAGATATTGTTCCTACCATAATAGCAATTACCCAATTTATAATAAATATCTCTATATTTTATATCTATACTTTTGGGATTTTGACAGTCTGCAATCATCTCATAATACTGAATTGATAATTCATATTCATTTCTTTTCTCATAATAAAGTCCCATATTATACATTGCATCTAAATTATTTAATCTAATTGCCATTTCGTAATATTTTTTCATTACATATATATTTATTTTAATATATTGATAATAATTACCCAATCCAACCATTGCATCCCCATTATTTAATTCAAGTGCCATTAAATAATATTTTTTCATTAAATCATAATTCTTTTCAATTTCCTTATAATAATTACCTAAATTATTCATTGCATTTGAATCATTTAATTCAATGGCCATTAAATAATATTTTTTCATTAAATCATAATTCTTTTCTATATCTTGATAATACCTACCTAAATTATTCATTGCAACGGGATTTTTCAATTCAATGGCCATTAAATAATATTTTTTCATCAACTCATAATCTTTTTCAATTTCATTATAATAATTACCCAACCTATTCATAGCATATAAATTATTTAATTTAATCGCCATTTCATAATATTCCTTCGTTAAATCAGGATTTTTTTCCTCATTCTCATAATAATATCCCATTTTCGTCATAGCATAGCAACTTCCAAGGTTAATCGCCATGGTATAATAATTTTTCATTTGTTCATAGTTTTTCTCGATATCATGATAATAATTTGCTAAATTATTCATTGCATCTATACTATTTAATTCAATTGCCATTAGATAATATTTTTTCATTAGGTCATAGTTTTTTTCGACATGTTGATAGTGATAACCAATATAATACATTGCAATCCAACTTTTTAATTCAACGGCCATTAAGTAGTATTTTTTCATTTTTTCAAAGTTTTTTTCCTGATAAAAATAATTTCCTAATTTATACGCTGCTTCGTGGTCGTTTAATTCGCTTGCAATAGTATAATATTTTATCATTTGGATTTGATTTACTTCTATATTCTCATAGTGATAACCCATATTATATGCCGCGGAGGAACATTTTGATTCAATCGCCATAAGATAAAATTTTTTCATAAGAAAACTATTTTTCTCGGTGTCTATATAATAACTAGCCATGTTATTCATAGCATCTACATCTCCATGTTTAATTGCCATGAAGTAGTATTTTTTCATAAGATGTTGATTTATCTTAGTATATCTATAATAATCGGCCATACTATTCATGGCTTGTGTATTTCCCTCTTTAATTGCCTTCTTATAATATTTTTTCATTAGCTTATATTTTGCAGGTGTTTCCTCATTTTCATATTGATAATGATAACCTAGATTATTCATCGCATACGAATTTCCTAATTTTATCGCCATAATATAATATTTTTTCATTAACTCGACATTTATATCAATATTTTGATAATAATAACCTAAATTATACATTGCATTTGCATTTTTTAATTTTATCGCCGCTAAATATTTTTCCATCATTAGTTCGTAGTTTTTTTCAATATTTTGGTAATAATAACCAAGCAAATTTAACATGTTTGGTTCTTTACTATCCGCACACAATGAAATTAAACTTGCATATTCTTTCTTACAATAATAATATATGCCCTTAAAGTAATAATATACTTTGTTATGTTGTGTTTTCTTTTTTCTTTGTTGTTTAGGAATAATATATTCATCTAGAAACTTGCCGAATATATTAATGTTTTCCTCTATGAGTTTAAAATTAAAATATGTATAGTTATCAAGATTATTATTATCAATGTTTTTTTTATATGTTTTCAAAAGCAAATAAATATTTTTTATTTCCATTTGATTTAGCACTAAATATGCAGGAGTATTCCGGTCATATACACGATGCGTGATATATAAATATTTAACAATATCATTTTTTATAAATAATGTTGAATAAGCCAATTATATTTGGTGTAAATTATTAAATAACCCTTTAATGTTTGTAATATATCAATAATATAGGTCATGTAGGTCATTTTGCATACAATATATAAGTTCCTATAAAAAAATATATTTACCTATTGGGTTATATAATCATTGAATATGATATAATATAGCTCGACAGGCACATCTTTTATTTCTCTTTTGTTCTCGGCGTGTCTTTGTTTTAATATTTTTCTTTGCATACATATTATGATTGCCAGAATGCGGGGATAATATACATATTCATAGTATTTAGATTCATTGTTTTCACTCTCTCTACAATATTTTTTTAAACAGCGTTCCGGTTTTACACAACCTAATTCAATTCCCATTATATAGCATTCAATCATTTGATTAATTTTTTTCCCATATTTATAATAATAATTTGCCAAACCACATATTGCATCTTCGCATTTATTATTTATTTTAAGCGCCATCGTATAATATTTTTCAATTTCTTCTAGCGTCCCGTGTTTTGTATTACAATAAAAATCTGCTAGGCCTACCATTGAGTGTATACTATTTAAATCAATTCCCATCTTATAATATTTTATTACTTTGCTATCATCTCGTTCGTAGTTATACTCTTGGCCTTTATAATACCTAGCTAAACAATTTATAGCATCTATATGATTTAAATCACTTGCCATTTCCAGATATTTTTTCATATTTTTACAATCAAGATTAAAATAATAATATAAACCGAGATTATACATCGCTTCGGGATTTTTTAATTCGATTGCTCTTTCATAACATTTTATATTTAAATGAATGTGATTTACTCCTTGGTCTTCATAATAATCGCCCAATAACATTAATATATTTGGTTCATCTATATTATTTAATAGAATAATCATTTCATCATATCTACCCATAAGATATAAATATATTCCCTTTATGTAAATCCAAGTGTTATTTTTGTAGCTTTCGTATTTATCTAGAAATTCAGGTAATTTATCTATATGTTTTCTTATAATTAAAGTGTATTTGTTGCATTTATTAGTTTCATATATTTCTATATCATTCTCAATTATGTATTTTAATAACTGTTCTAGACTTGTGTCGGTAGCCATCAAAATTAGGCGAATTATGCCTAAATAAAAAAACATGAATTAGTTTTATTTTTCATTTTTTTTTGGTTTTTTTAATATGTTTATTAAATAATAGAATTAAAATCTCATCGGGTATAAAAATCAAATTATTAGGGTTATTGGTAAATTTATGTTTTAAATTTATTCTCCGGATGCATATTAACATTGTTAGAAAGCGGGGATAATACACATAATCATAATATTTGGATTCATCTTTTTCTATTTCCCTACAATAATACATTAAATCTTTATGTGCCCATAAACAATTTAAATTAATTCCCATTAAACAATATTTTATTAATTCACCACCGTTTATCTTGCTGTCATAAATACCCATATAATAACCAACCAGATAAAATATCGCATTTACATTATTTAGTTCGATTGCCATATCTAGATATTTTCTCATACTGAAAATATTCCCACTCCTACGATAATACATACCCAGAGAATACATTGCATGTGAATTCTTTAATTCGATAGCCCTTTCATAACATTTTATACATAATTCAATTCTATTAACTTCCTCATAATACTGCGCTTGCAATGTTAATATATTAGACTCATCTATATTTTTTAATAAATTCAGCATTTCTTTATATTTGCGTGTGAGATAGAAATATATTCCTTTTATATAAATCCAAGTGTTATTTTTGTATCTTTTATATTTATTTAGAAAGTCGGGTAATTTATTCAAATAAATTATTATAATGGACCAATTATTTCCAATTTTATCTATGTCATCTTCGATTATGTATTTTAACAATTGTTCTAGGCTTTCTTTATTAGCCATCAAAGCAAATAGCCAAATAAAAAATATATACTATTATTCTGCTTCAATTTTTATTCATTACTCTAATATATTCATTAAATAATAGGATAAATATCTCTTCCGGTATAAAAATGGAATTATTTGGTTTATTATTTAATATATTATTTAAATTTATTTTACGAGCGCATATTATAATCGTTAGAATACGGGGATAATATATGTGTTCGTAATACTTGGATTCATCTTTTTCAATATCCTTACAGTAATTTTTTAATCCACAGTATGCCCCCCGATGTCCCAATTCTATTGCCATCGTATAATATACTTTCATTAAGTTATATTTTTTAATATTATTGTAAAAACTACCAAATAAATACATTGCGTTGGAATTATTATATTTAATGGCCATTGTATAATATTTATACATTAAATCATAATTTCCTTCTACACTGCCATAATACATTCCTAAATTACACATTGCATCTGTGTAATTTAATTTAATTGCCATCATATAATATTCCTCCATTTCTTGAAAACGACAATTATCCTTCATATTTTCGGCGCGGCAATACATTGCATATACGTTTTTTAAATCGATTGCTTTACTGTAATTTTTTAAGGCTAATCTAAAACGATTAAATTTTTGATAATAATTTCCTAGCAAACAATATATATGTGGCTCATCTACATCTTTAAATAATGATAACATTTTATCATATTCTTCATGTATATAATAGTCAAGACCTAGGAAATAAGTCCATGTTTTATTGTTATAATTTTTATATTTATCTAATGTTCGTTTAAAAGAATAGTCATGTAATCCCATAGTTATTTTATTGTCAAAATTATTGTAAAATATATTATCATCTATTTCATCTTTTATAATATATTTAACCATTTGATTGAAAAAATCATTCACATCTAAATTATAGTATATATAGAAATCAATAGTCATTTTATTTAGGAAATCATACCCATTATATTCTAAATATTCATTAAAATCTTCGGCCATTGTATTTTGAATATATTTATCTAATTATATATAAATATATATATAACATATTTTTTCATTTTTTAGTTTAGTATTTAATGCGTTTTGGTTTTATATTTTTATAAACGCTACAAAAAAAAATATAAAAAACAAAATATAAAAAACAAAATATAAAAAACAAAATATAAAAAACAAAATATAAAAAACAAAATATAAAAAACAAAATATAAAAAACAAAATATAAAAAATAAAATATAAAAAACAAAATTGACAAATATGTGGTTTATAATTTGTGTTGTGTAGTGTTGTGTTTTATAATCTAAGCGTAATTTGAATTATGTCAGTCTTGATATATAGGGCTGAAAAATTTCATTTATATATATTTCCGCAGGTAAAAAGTATTTTTCTTTTGATATATTTATGTTTTGTATGTTGCGTCTGTTAAAACAGAGTATTATAGTTAATATACGTGGATAATAAATGTATTTATTTTTATTATACATATTACCCTCTATGACACTACAATCATCTTTAAGTGTAGATTTAAAAGTAGAATATCCATATTCAATTCCCATAACACAATACATAAACATTAACGGATAATTTTTAATCTTTTTATAATACGCATACAAATGGCATATTGCTCTCTCATGAGTCAATGACTTCTCATTTTTAAATTTTATAATTGCCATATTATAGTAATGAAGCATAAGGTCTTCATTTTTTCCATCATTTTTATAATACTCTCCCAATGCGACATATCCATGCGGGGAATTTAATTTCGTAGCCATATGGTAATATTCCATCATTTTATCTATATTATTTTCATATTTCGCATAACAATCGCCCACAGCCACCATTGAACTGGGGTCGTTTAATCTAACACCAAGCATATGGGTTTCAAGTTTCGCACGGTAATTTCTCATGTCTCCATAATGACTCGCCAATCCATACACTCCATCTAGACATCCGCATTCAATTGCCATATTATAGTATTTTTTCATCAAATCATATATATATGTTCTATATGATTCCGTATATGTCATATAATATTTATCATCGCAATTATGTCGGGATAGTTTTTCATCATATATTTCTTTATATCTATAAAACTCTGCCATTTTAATCATCGCCTTTGTATTTTTTAATTCAATAGCCATATTATAATATTCCTTCATTTTATCATGGTCATTTTCAAAATGAGTTATAGTGTCTTCCTTATAAAAATCCCCCAAAAAAATCATCGCATCCTGATGTTTTAATTCCACGGCAATCTTCATATATTTCAGCATCATATCGGTATTTTTTTCAACACAATTATAATAACTTCCTAAACAATATGCCGCGCCCGGACTTTTAAAATCTATTGCCATTAAATAATATTGTTTCATTAAATCATAGTTCTTAACTATTTGATAATAATAGCCTAAACTCTCCATTGCTTTTGGATTATTTAATTTAATAGCCATTTGGTAATATTGTTCCATTAAATCATAGTTCTTAATTTGGTAATAATAATAGCCTAAATTATGCATTGCTTCCAAATTATTTAATTTAATTGCCATCATATAATATTCTTTCATTAAATCATAGTTTTTTTTAATATGACAATAATAATAACCCATATTATTCATGGCAGCGGGACAATTTAATTTAATTGCCATCATATAATATTCTTTCATTAAATCATAGTTTTTTTCAACAATATAATAATGATAACCCAAATTATTCATGGCATTCGGGTTATTTAATTTAACAGCCATCAAATAATATTTTTTCATTAAATCATAATTTACTTCAATATCTTGATAATATTGACCTAGTTCATTCATTGCAAAACTATTATTATTTTCAATTGCTTTTATATAATATATTTTCATCATATTATAGTTTTTTTCAATATATTTGTAATAACATCCTATTAAATTCATTATATTTGGTCCCTCAACCCCCTCCGCTAATTCCAACATTTCCTTATATTCTTTTTTATAGTAATGATATAATATTTTATAATATAGTAATGTGTTATTATTATATTCTGCATGATTATCTAGAAATAGTTTAAACTTTTCAATGTTGCTTACCGTCATATTAAGATTGTAAATTTCGTCGTCAATTATTTCGTTATTAATTATGTATTGATGATATGTTTCCAACAATTTTGAAAAGGATATTTCCATTTTGCTTGATATGTTTCTAATGTATGATGTGATATATCTATATATGCTATAATATTTTCATTTTTCTTCTTGGAGGAAATCATTATAAATTAATATTAATATTTCTAATGGTAGAAATAAATTTATGTAGCTGTCATATATTTTATTTAATTTGTTTAATTTATTTATACATATTATCATTGTTAATATACGAGGATAATATATATATTTATAGTAATTGGCTTTGTTTTTTTCCACGGTTTCACAGTATATACGCAAATTATTATATGCGGTTTTATAATTTAAGGAAATGGCCATTAGGTAGTATTTTTTTGTTAAATTATTATTCTTTTCTATATGATGATAATAATAACCCAAATTATTCATAGCGGTGGAATCGTTTAATTCAATTGCTTGCAAGTAATATTTACGCATCAAATAGTAATTTATTTCTACAAATTGAAAATAAGAGCCTAATTCTGCCATTGATTCGACATGATTATATTCAATTGCCATTAGATAATATGTTTTCATTTTATTATACTCTTTTATATTTCTATAATAATAGGCTAAATTAGCCATTGCCTTTTCATTATTATGTTCAATCGCCATTAAATAATATTTTTTCATCAATATATATTTTTCCTTATCATGGTAATAACAACCCAAATTATACATCGCATCACTGTTATTCAATTTTATAGCCCTAAGATAATATTGTTTCATTAATTTATACTTCTTCTGTTCCTCATAATAATGACCCAAATCATACATCGCACATGAATTATTTAATTTAATTGCCATACAAAAATATTTTTTCATTAAATCATAGTCTTTTTCAATATTTTTGTAATAATAACCTAAATCATCCATAGCATACGAATTGCCAAATTCAATCGCCATTTGATAGTATTTTTTCATTAAATCATAATTTTTTTCTTTAAAGTGATAATAATAACCCAAATAATGCATTGCGTATGGATTACCCATTTCAATTGCAATTAAATAATATTTTTTCATTAAATCGAAGTTATTTACATGCTCTTCATAATAATAACCCATAAATTTATATATATATGATTTCCCAATATTATTTATTGTTTCCAATTGCGATTCCAATTCAGTTAGTTTATGAAATTTTTTACTACAATAGTAGTAAATACATTTAAAATATAAATATGTTATGTTATTATATTCTTTATAATCATTTAATAATTCTTCATATATATCTATATTTTTTTCTATAATGTCTATGTCGATACGATATATATCATGGTTCATAATATTATCTTCCTTTATAGTTTTTTTATATATTTCCATTAAATCATTTATATATGACATAATTTAATAATTATTAAAATATACTAGAATAATATGAAATAAAATAGTATGGAATATATAAAATAAAATTATCATTTTTAATAATCATTTTTAATAATCATTTTTAATATAAAATTTCTTTTTTGGCGATAAATTCATCGTATATTAACATATATATTTCATCGGGTAGGAAGATGTTTTCATTTTTATTTTTCTTATCTTTTCTTCTCAAAGATATAATTATTGATAATATATTTGGATAATATATATATTTGTAGAAGTTTTCTATATTGCCATCAACAGTTCTACAATAATTATTTAAATATATTTTTGCCTTAGGATGACCATGTATATATGCAGCCGTATAATATTTCTTCGCCAAATCATTATTTATTTCTCTATTTGTATAATAAATAGCCATTCGAATCATTGCCTCTGTATTATTAAATTTAATTGCCATTTCATAATATTTTTTCATTAAATCATAATTATTATTATCCCGGTAATAACTAGCAAGATTACACATCGCATGGTGATTATCTAATTCAATTGCCATTTGATAATATTTTTTCATTAAATAATAATTCTTATCTATGGATTTATAATAACTACCTAGATGTTGCATTGAGGTTGAATTATTTAATTCTATGGCTATCATATAGTATTTTTTTGATAGGTTATAATTATTTCTCATCAAATAATAATATCCAAGTAAATTCAAAATATTTGATTCATTTATCCCCGATAATAATTCTATCATTGCATTTTCATTATTCATTAAATAATAATAGAGACCCTTAAAATATATCCATGTTATGTTTTTATATTTGCCCTCATATTCATTTAGAAATGTTTCGAAGCGAATAAGATTTCCACAGGATACTATTGGATACATACTAAGATTAAAATCATAATTATTTGTTATTTTATTTTCAACTATATAGGTATGACATTGAATCAGCAAATCATTAAACTTTATATTCATATTATAATATATTTACTAAATTTAATTGTGTTGTGTTGTGTATTGTATTGTGTGTGGTGTGTTGTGTTGTATATTGTATTGTATATTGCATTATTTTTATGTTCCAATAAAAAAAAATCATTTTTTTATGATAATGTTATAATATATTCTTGATATATTTTAATATATAATTCTTGCGGAAGAAATATTTGGTTTCGATGTTTGTTTCTATTTGCCATTTTATAATAAAATCGTCGACTACCATCATTGTTTTCATTTCTAGTCGGTTCCTTTATTCGTTTTCTACGCATTGATAATAATATTAATAATAATATGCGGGGTTTAAATATGTATTCATAATAATTTATTTCATTTTCTTCGTCTTTACAGTATTCTTTTAAAGCAAATGATGCGTCTTTATCTATGGAATTAATCGCCATAATATAGTATTTTTTCATCAGTTCATAGTTTTTTTCTATATATTGATAATATTTTCCTAATGTATACATTGCACCTATACGATTATATTCAACTGCCCAAGTATAATACTTCTTTGCTAAGTTGTAATTTTTTTCGATTTGTTCATAGTAAATCCCTAAATGATATGGTGAATCTTTACAGCCCAAATTGATGGCAGAAATATAATATTTTTCCATTAAATGATAATTTATTTTATTTGTTTGATAATAATATGCTAATAAAAACATTGCATCTGTGTTATTTAAATTAATCGCCATCATATAATATCGTTGCATTAACTCTATATTTCTTTCAATATCTCTATAATAGGAGCCTAAATAAACCATTGCACCCGTATGATTTAAATTAATAGCCATCAAATAGTATTTTTTCATTAAATCATAACATTTCGCTAACTCATAATAACAACCCAATTTATACATTGCATCTACATCTCCATAAGTTGTTTTTATTGTATAATATCTATTTATTAAATCATGTTTATTCTTTTTTGAGGCATAATATAATCCCAAATTATGCATGGCATCTAAATTGTATAATTCAATTGACATTAAATAATATTTTTCCATTAAGTCATATTTTTTTCTATAATTTTGATAATAATAACCCAGATTATATATGGCGTCTTCGTTGTTTAATTCCGCCGCCATTAGATAATACTGTTCAGCCATATCATAATCTCTTTCCATATTTTGATAATAATTACCCAACCCATTCATCCCCGCGGAATTATTTCTTTCCGTTGCCATTTGATAATATTTTTTAATTAAATCGAAATTTTCATCCGTGTATGCGTCGCTTTTTCTCGTAAATTCATAATAGTAGTCGCCCATCTTACACATCGCCTCAACATTATTTAATTCAACCGCCATTAGATAATATTTTTTCATAGGCTTGATACTTTTATTGTCTTGTTTATAATTTTCCCTCCTTTTATAATAATTGCCTAAATTACACATAGCATTCGAATTATTTAATTCGATTGCATCTAAGTAATATTTCATCATCGCATTATATTCCCCCTCATTTTTATAATAATAATATCCAATTAAATTCAATATATTTGACTCTTTAATGCCGTTTGCCAACATTAACATATCATGATAATGACCTTTGCAATAATAGTATATACATTTAAAATATATATATGTATTATTATTATATTTGCAATTGTCTATAAATATTTTAAATTTGGAGATATTTTTAATAATTATTTTAAAATTAAAATACATATAATTTGTAATATTATCTTCTCGAATATATTTTTCATATATATTAACTAAATCCATATACTCTCCATGAGAACCGTCCATTTATTTAATAATGTCGCATCTATATATTATATATATTTATAAAAAAAATCATTTTTTCCCTAGTAGGATTATATCATTTATGTAAATTTTACCTGTTTTGAATCTTTTTATAATGTAAGATATATATATTCTCCGTATATTATATGATATAGTTCGGGCGGTAGATATATTTTATTTCTTGTTTTATCGGTGTTTTTCAATAGTTTTGCCCTTCGCGTTGATGACAATATTAATGTTAAAATACGGGGATAATATATGTATTTATCGTAGTTTCCTTCATTTTTTTCCATTGTTTTGCAATAATCTTTAAAATAAACAATCGACTTCTTATCACCAAAATTAATGGCCATAATATAATACTTCTTCATTAAATCATAATTTTCATTTGTATGTCTATAATAATATGCCATATTACCCATCGCCTCTATATTGTTTAATTTAATCGCCATTATGTAGTATTTTTCCATTAGATAATAATTTTTCTCATAGAATTGATAATAATATGCCAAATTGCTCATTGCGAGGGAATTATTATATTGAATAGCCATATTGTAATATTTATGCATTAAGGTATGGTTTATCCTTGTAAATTGATAATAATTGCCAAAATTAAACATCGCCTCAGGACATTTTAATTTAATCGCCATAAGGTAGTATTTCTCCATAATACCGTAGTTATGTTCAATATGTTGATAATAATAACCCAAATTATTCATGGCTTTTGTATGTTTTAATTCAATTGCCATTAGGTAATATTTTTTCATGATGTCGTAGTGTTTTTCTACATTACAATAATACATACCCAAACCATACATCGCATCGGGGTTATTTAGTTGAATAGCCATTTGATAATAATTTTCCATTAAATTATAATTTTTCTCCGTGAATTGATAATAATTACCAAGATTATACATTGCATTTGAATTATTTAAATCAATCGCCATCAAATAATATTTTTTCATTAAATCATAATTTTTCTCTATTGTTTCATAGTAATTACCTAAATTAGTCATTGCTGCGGAGTTATTTAGTTCAATTGCCATCATATAATATTTCCGCATTAAATCATAATTTATTTCTATATTTTGATAATAGACGCCTAGATTACATAGTGCATTTTCATGATTTGCTTCCGCGGCTATGTTGTAATATTTTTTCATCAAGTCATAATTTATTTCAATGGTTTCGTAGTATAAACCCAAACCATAGGCAGCGGCTATATTATTTAAATTCGCCCCCATAGTGTAATATTTTTTCATAAGGTCATTGTTTTTCTCAGTATATTGGTAATAATAACCTAGATTATTCATGGCGGTTGAGTTATTTAATTTGATGGCCATTTTATAATATTTTTTCATTAAATTGTAGTCGGGGTCTGTAAATTGATAATAATAACCCATATTATTCATCGACGTCGCATTATTTAGCTCGATGGCAATCATATAATATTTATGCATTAAAACATAGTGTTGTTCAGTAAATTGATAATGAAAGCCTAAATAATTTGCGGCGGTGGAATGGTTTAATTCAATTGCGTTCCTAAAATATATTTTCATTAAATCATAATTTACCTCTATATTTTTATAATACATCCCCATGCTATACATTGCATTTGCACAATTTAATTTAACGGCCATATCATAGTAAATTTTCATTGAATCATAGTTGTGTTCGATGGTTTCATAATATAGTCCCAAGGTATAAATAGCGTCTATATGGTTATATTCAATCGCCATTAAATAATATTTTTTCATTAAATCGTAATTTTGTTCAATATTTTCATAATATAATCCCAGATTATACATGGCGTTTGGATATTTAAATTTGATGGCCGCTAAATAATATTCCTTCATTTGGCTGTAATTTATCTCTAAGTATTGATAATAATAACCCATATTATAAAGCCCATTTGGATTATCTAACATTGCGGCCCTCGTATAATATTTCCTCGTTAAATTGCGGTTAATTTCAATTAGTTGATAATAATTACCAAGTAGATTATATATATTAGAGTCTATAATTTGTCGTGATAATTTTATCATTTTCTTATATTCTTTTTTACAGTAATAATATATACATTTGAAATAGATGTATGTATTGTTTTGATATGTTTTATGATGGTTTAAAAATATTTTAAAACGGGATATGTTTTCCCTTATTATATTAAAATTAAAATCGTAATAATTTTCTATCTTGTTTTTAATTATGTAGTCTTTATATATGTCTAGTAGTTCGTCCATTCTATTAAACTATGGTTAATATAATTATTATAAGTATAAAAAAATTCATTTTTATGTATTAATGTTTTATACAATTTTTTTTTTGTGTATATTCTCAATACATTCACCATATATTATCTATATCTTCCCTATATTTTCTACATGTATTATACATTTTCTATATATATTTATGGAAATTTTATTCCATATCCATTTAGTATTCGTCATCCATTTCGTATTCGTAATCTATTAGGTATTCGTTGTATATATTTATATATAATTCTTCTGGGAGAAATATCTTATTGTTATGTTTATTATTTAATATATTGGGATTGTTATTTTTGGATTTATTTTTTTGACGCAAGGATATTAATATTAATGTTAAAATACGGGGATAATATACATATTTATAATAATTTGTTTCATTATATTCAATACACCTGCAATATTTTTTTAAATAATAAACTGCTCTTTTATCATTTAATTCAATCGCCATTAGATAATATTTTCTCATTAGTTCGTAATTATCATCATATTCATCATAATAATTGCCTAAACTAAGCATTGCATTTATATCACCTAATTCAATCGCCATAATATAATATTTTTTTATTAAATTATAATTGTGTTCTATATATGTATAATAATAACCTAACATGTTCATCGCACCGCAATGATTTAATTCAACGGCCATTAAATAATATTTTTTCATTAAATCATAATTTTTTTCTATATTTAAATAATAATTACCTAGATAATACATTGCGTCAGGATTATTTAATTCAATAGCCATTAAATAATATTTAATCATTAATATGTAATTTTTATCAAATTTAGTATACTCAAAATCTAAATCACACATAACATCTATATATATATTTGTTTTTGAATAATACAAACCTAAATTACACATAGCATATGAATTATTTAAATCAATTGCTATCATATAATATTTTTTCATTAAATCAAAATTTCCGTTAATACATTCATAATAATATCCTATTAGATTATATATATTTGATTCAATAATGTCATTACTTAATTCCAATATTGTATTATATTCCTTTCTACAATAATGATATATACATTTAAAATATGAGTATGTATTGTTATTATATTCCTTATAATCGTCTAAAAATGATTCAAATTTATCTATGTTATTGGTTATTATTTCAAAGTTAAAATCGTAATAATTAATTATTTTATCATTAATAATGTAATGTTTATATTTTTCTATTAATGTCTCAATACAAATAGACATTTATATTTCTTTGTTTAATAATAAATTGTATGTGTAAAATATATTATTGTAAAAAAAATATCATTTTTTTAATGTTAATTATTTGTCTTAATTATTAACTATTAACTATATATTCGTCATATATTTTAATATATAATTCCTCCGGAAGAAATATTTTATTTTTACATACTTTATCTTTTTGTTTATTCTTTTGACGCAAGGATATTAATATTAATATTAGTATATGCGGATAATATATATATTTATAATAGTTTGCTTCATTATTTTCAATTGTTTTGCAATACTCTTTTAAAATATATGCTACACGCCTATTATTCCTATAAATAGCCATAATATAATATTTCTTCATTAAATCATATTTTTTTTCGACAAATTGATAATGATGACCCAAATAATGCATTGCGTTTGAATTATTTAATTCAATGGACATAATATAATATTTTTTCATCAAATCATATCTTTTTTCAATAAAATTATAATAATTTCCCATGGCAAATATCGCTTCTGTATTATTTAATTCAATGGCCATTATGTAATATTTTTTCATTAAATTATAATCATGTCTAATATTTCCATAATAATATCCCATTAGATTATATATATTTGGTTCAACAACACACTCCGCCAATTTCAACATATAATAATATTCTTTTCTGCAACAATGGTAAAGGCATTTAAAATATAAATATGTATTATTATTATATTCTTTATAATCATCTAAAAAGAATGCAAATTTATATATATTTTCCCTAATTATTAAATGGTTAAAATCATAATTATTAGTTATTTTATCTTGAATTATATATTCTTTATATTCCTCCATTAATTTATCCATTTCGGTTGTCATTTTTAATATTGAATGATATATATTACATTATATAGAAAAAAATCATTTTTTTATTACATTATTAATTTTGTAGGTAAATGGATTATATATTATGTTTTAAGTATATAATCGGTATATATTTTAATATATATTTCCTCGGGGAGAAATAACTTTTGTTTTATATGTTTGTTTCCATTTTCAGGTTTGATTTTGGCTTTATTATATCGTAAGAATGCTAATACCAATGTTAAAATACGAGGATAATATACATATATATAATAATTATTTTTGTTCTTTTCAATTGTTTTGCAATAATGTTTTAAATAATACTTCGCATCATTATCCCCAAATTCAATTGCCATTAAATAATATTTCTTTGTTAAATCATAGTTTAGTTCAATTTTTTCATAATAACAACCTAAACTATTCATCGCAGAAAAATTGTTTAATTTAATAGCCATATTATAATATTTTTTCATTAAATCATAATTTATCTCTATATATTTATAATAATAACCTAAATAACACATTACACCCGAATGATTTAATTCAACAGCCATTAAATAATATTTCTTCATTAAATCATAATTTTCAATATATTGATAATAATTACCTAAATTCCACATTGCATTTGTATTATTTAATTCAATAGCCATTAAATAATATTTCTCCATTAAATCATAATTTGCAATACATTCATAATAATTACCTAAATTATACATTGCATTTGAATTATTTAATTCAATTGCCATTAAATAATATTTTTTCATTAAATCATCATTTGTTTTTATATTTCTATAATAATATCCTATTAAGGTATATATATTAGATTCTACTATATTATCCGCTAACTTCAATATAATGGAATACTTTTCTTTACAAAAATAATATACGCATTTAAAATATAAATATGTGATATTATTATATTCTTTATAATCATTTAAAAAAGATTCAAATTTAATTATATTTGTTTTTATTGTCTCGAAATTAAAATTATAATAATTAGTTATATTATTCTGTATTATATACTTTTTATATTCCTCTATTAATTTGTCTATTTCCGTGGTCATTTTAATATTGAATAATATATGACATAATACAGAAAAAAAATCATTTTTTTTGTATTATATTATTTATTTTATAAGTAAATGGATTATGTATTAAGTATATAATCAGTATATATTTTAATATATAATTCGTCAGGGAGAAATATCTTTTGTTTCATATGTTTGTATCCATTTTTTTTATTAATTTTAGCTTTGTTATTATATTGAATGGATGCTAATACCAATGTTAAAATACGAGAGTAATATATATATTTATAATAATTATTCTCATTCTTTTCAATGGTTTTGCAATATCTATTTAGATAAAACTTTGCATCGTTATTTCCAAATTCAATTGCCATAATATAATATTTTTTCATTAATTCATAGTTTTTTTCTATGGTTTTATAATAATAACCTAAATTATACATTGCACCCGAATTATTTAATTTAATGGCCATAATATAGTATTTTTTCATTAACCCATAGTTTTTTTCAATCTCTTCGTAATAAGAACCTAAATACGACATTGCACCCGGATGATTTAATTTAATGGCCATAATATAATATACCTTTGTTAAATTATAGTTTCTTTCTATAATATGGTAATAATAACCTAAATTATATGTTGCAGTAGGATTATTCAGTTTAATAGCCATTAAATAATATTTTTTCATTAAAGCATAGTTTATTTCTGTAATATGATAATAATTACCTAAATTATACATTGCGTTTGTATTATTTAATTCAATTGTCATTAAATAATATTTTTTCATTAATTCATAATTTTTTTCAATATTTCTATAATAATATCCTATTAGGGTATATATATTAGATTCTACCATATTATCCGCTAACTCCAACATAATGGAATACTCTTCTTTACAAAAATAATATACACATTTAAAATATAAATATGTGGCATTATTATATTCCTTATGGTCATTTAAAAATGACTCGAATTTAATTATATTTGTTTTTATTGTTTCATAGTTAAAATCATAATAATTAATTATTTTATTTTGTATTATATACTTTTTATATTTATCTATTAATTTATTTATTTCCTTTGTCTTTTTAATATTGAATTATATATGACATAATACAGGAAAAAAATCATTTTTTTTGTATTGTTCATTTTATAAGTAAATAGATTATAAATTATGTATTAAGTATATAATCATCATATATTTTAATATATAATTCATCCGGGAGAAATGGAATAATCTTTCCATTAATATTGCTCCCATGTTCAATATTAATTTTTTTCTTATTATTTTGCCTTTGGAATATTAAAATTAACATTAATATACGAGGATAATATATATATTTATAATAATTTGTTTCATCGTTTTCAATATATTTACAATAATCCTTAAAATTTAGTATACTGGTTTTATTATTTAATTCAATAGACATTATATAATATTTTTTCATTAATTCATAGTTTTTCTCAACATAATAATATAAACCCAACATATGCATAGCATATATATTATTAAATTTTATGGCCATGTGAAAATATTCTTTCATTTTATTATAATTTTGCTCAGTAATATAATAATAATACCCAAGATAAAACATTCCATATGGATAACCTAATTCAATGGCCATTAAATAATATTTTTTCATTAAATCAAAATTCATTTCAATAAAATGATAATAATTTCCCAAACCGCACATCGATTCCGCATTATTTAATTCAATAGCCATTAAATAATATTTTTTCATCGACGCAAAATCATATTCTATATATCGATAATAACGGCCAATTAAATGATATATATTCGGTTCAACAACATCATTGGCCAATTTCAACATTATATCATATTCTTTTTTGCAATAATGGTAAAAACATTTAAAATATAAATATGTATTATTATTATATTCCTTATAATCATCTAATAATGATGCCAATTTCTCCGTTGTATCTATCGTCTCAAAAGAGGGGTCTTGACCATAATCATAATAATTATCAAGATAAGACAAATTCAAAGTATCATAACTATCATAACTATCATTATCATTATAATTTCTAATTATTTTATCTTCGACTATATATTTTTTACATTTATCTATAAATTTGTCTATTTCCTCAGTGTTGGACGCCATTATTATATATATAAAGTTATTTACCTATTTATACATAAAAAAAATCATTTTTTCTAATTTATTATTGATATTAATAAATATGAAATAATAATGTTAATCATTAATCAAATAATCTTCATATATTTTATAATATATTTCCTCTGGAAGAAATAAAATATGTGTTTTCCCATGTATTTGTTTAGATTTATTTTTTTTATTACTCTGTAAAGATGTTAATACCAATGTTAAAATACGCGGATAATATATATATTTATAATAATTATAATCACTCTCGAATATATTACAATATAACCAAAATTGTAATTTTGTGGTTTCGTTGTCCAAGTCAATTGCCATTAAATAATATTTTTTCATTAACTCATAATTTCTTTCAATATTTTCGTAATAATTACCCAATCCATTCATTGCAAAACAATTCTTTAATTCGATTGCCATCAAATAATATTTTTTCATCATATTATAATTTTTTTCAATGTAATGATAATAATCGGCAATTAAAGTATAAATATTTGCATCTTTAATATTATTTGCTAAATCCAATATAGTGGTAATTTCCCCTCTACTATAATAATAAACGCAATTGAAATATACATATGTATTATTAGTATTATATTCTTCCAAATCATCTAATGTTTTTTTAAATATATCTATATTCCAACTTATGTCATGAATATGTTCATATAAATTATTGTTTATTATTTTATCCAAAATTATATATTGTTTATATTCTTCTAAGCGTTTAAATGCTATTTTCATGTGCATATATATATAAAATCATCATTCAATTCGAAAAAAATCATTTTTTTAAAATAATATTTTTTTCAACCTTTAACTATATAACTATATAATCTTCAAATATTTTGACATATAATTCTTCCGGGAGGAAAATTCTATTTTTGTATTCGCTGGATTTACTTATGCATTCACTCATGTTTTCATCTTTGTTTTTTGTTTCCGCTGTTATTCTGTTGTTGCGTTTTGAAGATAATAATAATGTTAAGATACGGGGATAATATATATATTCATTATAGTTTTTCTCATTACCTTCGATATTACAACAGTAATTTCTTAAAAACAATTTTCCAATGTAATTACCCAATGAAATGGCTACTAAATAATATTTTTTTGCTAGCTCATAGTTTTTTTTTACGGTTTCATAATAATAACCAAGCGAGGCCGCCGCGGTGCCATTGTTTAATTCAATTGCCATTAGATAATATTTTTCCATTAAATCATAGTTTATATTTATAGATTTATAATAAATCGCTAGGCCAACCATCCCTGTTGTATTGTTTAATTCGGCCGCCATTTCAAAATATTTTACCATTAATTCATATTTTATCTCAGTCTTTCTATAATATTCAGCCAAATTAATAATGGCGTCTATATTATTTAATTCTGCAGCCATTATATGATATTTTTTCATTAAAATATAATTTGATTTCAACATATAATAATTGCCCAAATTATACATAGCATTTGTATTTTGGAGCTGAATTGCCATTTCATAATAATTGATTGTTAATAAACTATCATTTCCAATGGTTTCATAATAATAACCCAATAAATTATATATGTTTGATTCTTTTACATTTTCGGCTAGTTGCAACATATTTGTGTATTGCATATTACAAAAATGATAGATACATTTAAAATATAAGTATGTATTGTTATTATTATCCTTTAAATCATCTAGAAATTGCGCAAATTTATTTATATGTATTGTTAAGATATAGAAATTAAATCTAAAATAATTGTTAATATTGTCTTCGAGTATGTATTTTTTATAAGTTTCAAGCAATATATCTATTTCAGTAGCTGTTTCCAATATGTTTATTTTATCTAGTATGGTTGTCATTTTGAATTTTGTTATTTTATCTATTATTAACTTTTATTATCAATTTTATAATTATTGGCAGTGTATTGTATTTTTTTTAGATTATTATGGATTGTTATAACATCAATATATAAATTCATAAATAATATATATATGCATATAAAAAATTATTTTATATTATAGTTCGATAATATATTCATTAAAAATTATAGTATATAGTTCTTGCGGAAGAAATATAGTATTTAGGAATGTAGGATTTGATTTAACTCTCTGCCTTCGACATATTAATATTAATATTAGAATACGAGGATAATATATATATTTATGATAGTTTTCAATATTATAACAAATACAGAAGCTCTTAAAAGCATTTATCGAATTATCCGTATTAACCGTCATATAGAAATATTTGCTTGCTAATTCATTATTTTTTTCAATGGTTTCATAATAATAACCCAAATTAAGCATTGCGCGAGAAAAATTTAGACTTATTGCCATTTCATAATATTTTTTCATTAAATCATAATCAATATTACAATAATTGTGAAAATAACCCAAATTATACATTGCATATTTATTATTTAATTTGATTGCCATTAGATAATATTCTTTCATCAAAATGTAATTGCGTTCATATACATAATAATAATCGGCTAAATCTGCCATCGCTTCCGGATTTCCTAACCTAATGGCCATTAAATAATATTCTTTCATCAGGGTATATTTTTTTTTTTGTTTATAGTAATTTCCTAATTCATTCATCGCGCAGACATTATTCAACTTAGCTGCCTTTAAATAATATTTTTCCATTTGGACATAGTTTCTCTCAATAAATTTATAATATGATGCCAGTTGGACCATTGTATGGGAGTTATTTAGTTCAATCGCCATCATATAATATTTTTTCATTAAATCATAGTTTTTCTCATTATATTGATAGTAAAATCCCATATAATGCATCGATATTATATTATTTAATTCAATTGCCGCTAGATGGTATTTTTTCATTAAATCATGATTTATATCTATAAACTGATAATAATAACCTATTAAACAAAGTATGTATGGGTCCTCTATATCTGTTGATATTTCCATCATGAGGTTATATTCTTCCTTACAAAAATAGTAGATACACTTAAAATAGATATATGTGGTATTGTTATACTGTTTATACTCATCCAGAAATGCCGCAAATATATTAATATTTTGTTTAATAGTTTTGAGTTTAAAATCATCATAGTTAGTTATCGCATTTTTTATTATATATTCTTTATATTCATTTAGTAATTCATTTGGTAAATCATCTAGCATATTATTAGTGGTCGTGTTCATTTATTGTTGTTATTGTTATTATTATCGTTATTATTGTTATTATTATCGTTATTGTTGTCTCCGTTTGAAATATAAAAAAAAAATCATTTTTTTAAAATTAATTAGACTCTATGTTAAATTATATTTTATTAATAAAATAAATATGTTGAATTATTTAAGTATAAATTTATTAAAAATATAGATGTATAATTCTTCGGGTAGGAAAATTGAATGATGTATATTATGTTTTTTCTGTATTCGTATTGAAATTAATATCAATGATAAGATACGTGGGAAATATATATATCTGTAAAAATTCTGTTCATCTTTTTCAATCTCCCTACAATATTTTTTAAAGCGTATATCATTAGGGTATATTGTATATGCATCAATTGCCATGGCGTAATATTTCTTTGCTAGGGTGTAATTTTTTTCCTCTTCCATATAATAATCTGCCAAATTATTTATTACATCATGACAACCAAATTCGATAGCCATAAGTAGATATTTTTTCATCAAATCGTAATTTCTCTCTTCGTACCTATATCCCATAGCCAAATTAACCATCGCATGGGGGTTATTAAGTTTAGCCCCCATTAGGTTATATGCTTTTCTTAATTCATAATTATTTTCATAATCTTGATAATAATGAGCAATATTTAACATTGCCTCCGTATTATCTAACTCAATTGCCATATCATAATATTTTTTCATTAATATAAAGTCTTCTATTATAGAATCATAATATAGGCCAATCATATAATACATATGAGAACCCCCATAAGAATCACCCAATAAAATAACCTTCTCATATTCTTGAATACTAAAATAATAAACTGCCTTAAAATAATAATATGTTTTATTTTTTTTTTGATTACATTCATCAAGGAAGGTTTCATATATATATCTATTCTCCTCTGCAAAACACAGCGCCGCATCAAGACAGTGATTATTTGGTATATAGTTGTCATCAATATATTTTTTATATTTTGCGATTAAACCCCGTCTAGTTGTCATGATATTCACATCTAATGAATACAAATGTGAATAGCAATATAAATATAAAAGAAAAAAATCATTTTTTTATTATGTTTATAATATATATTCATTATATATTATAGAATATATCTCTTCTGGTAGGAAAATATTATTTTGCTTATCATTCTTATCATTTTTGTCATTTTTGTGTTTATTTTTATATCTAAATGATAATATTATAGTTAATATTCGTGGATAATATATATATTTATAGTAATTACTCTCGTTTCCCTCAAATGTTTTACAATAATATTTTAATTCTTTAACGCTTTTTAAATAATAATATTTCATTTTTGATGAGGAATGTAATTCCATTAGGGTTTTATATTTTTCAATTGCTATAACATAATTTATTTTCATTAATTCAAAATCCTTTTTTATATGTCTGCAATATGCAATATAAAGACTAATCGCGAAGGGATTATTATAACTTTCGGCCATCATGTAATATTTAATCGCTAGGTCTGGATTTCTAGATGAATATATATAGAAATAGCCTAAATTACACATTCCGTCGCTGCTATCTAATAGGAGAGACATTTTATAATATGTTTCTCCCATATCTAAATTATCCTGCTTCATATAATAATCTGCATATTTAAGAAGCGCCTCTACATTTTTACAGTTAATAGCCATGCCATAATGCTCTTTAATGTGTTCTTCTTGATGATAATGATAATAATTTATGTCGAGGTTTTCATAATATCGCGCGACTAATAGATATATATTTGACTCGACGACTGCCGACGATAACATTAGTAAATTATAATATTCTTTTTTACAGTAGTAATATAATGCCTTAAAATATAAATATGTATTATTTCCATTATTTTTATTATATTTCATTAATTCTTCGCTATTAATAAATTGTTCATATATATCAATATTATTTTCTATAATTGGTATATCATAAAAACCATGATAATTATAATAATCCCTTGGGATTTCATTTTTGTCAATATAGTTTTTATATTTTATAAGTATTTTATTAAATTCAATCGCCATCTTTATTGATGCGCATGTTTTTTTATAAATATAACGTAATAATAAAAAAATCATTTTTATCTCAACTTATTTAAAAATATAAGTTAATATGATTTAATTTATTGAAAATTCATTTATAGAAAATTCATTAGATGTTCATTAAATATTGTGATGTAAAGTTCTTCCGGTAAGAAGAATAAAGGTTGTTTTGTGTTATTTTTTTGGGGATTTTGTATTCTTCTCATGGAAATTAATATTAACGTGAATATACGGGGAAAATATATGAATTTCCATATATAATCATTGTCTTTTCTCATTTTTTTAAAGTGCAATCTTAATGAACAAAATGCATTATAATATGCATCATTATTTTGTTCGATAGCCATTAATAAATATTTCTCAATTAGGCAATTATCCTGTGTGTGGTCAAGATAATACTTACCAAGTAGATACATTGCTTCGTCATATCCTAATTTAATTGCCATCAAATAATAAGGTTTCATATTTTCATAGAGACAATGCGCATAATAGTATTTACCCAGATATACCATCGCATCTGTATTATTTAGTTCAATAGCTTTTAAATAATATTCCTTTATTAAATCATGTTTATTATAATAACGATTATAATAATAAAAACCCTGCAAAAAATATATATGTGAATTATTAATATGTTTATTCAATTCAAATAATTTTTCGAGTTTATTATCTTCATGACCACAATAATAATATAACGCTTTAAAATATACACATGTAGAATTATTATATTTATCTTCATATTCTTTTATAAAATCATAGTATTGCGACATACACATGGTAATAATACTAAAATTGACATGATACTCACCGTCAATGTTATCTTCTCTTATATATTTTTTATATCTATCAATTAACATACTAAACTTTTTTTTATCAATGAAGCTATTAAACTGTTTATTATGTGTTTCGTCATGTGTATCATCGTTATTTTGCAACATTTAAATATTTATATTAGATATTTATATTATGTCTTTATCTCTTATTGAGTATATTTACTTATATATACGGTTAAAATTTCAATTTTTCAATAATATTTAATTACCATATATATTAAAATAATAAAAATAATAGCAAAATAAAAAATAATCTTATGCATATTACAGTTGTATTATTGATTCTTTTACAATGTAATCATCGAATATTTTAATATATAGTTCTTGTGGTAAGAAGAATAAAGGTTGTTTTGCGTTATTTTTTTGGGCATTTCGTATTCTTCTCATGGAAATTAATATTAATGCAAGAATACGTGGCAAATATATGAATTTCCATATATAATCTCTGTCTTTTCCCATTCTTGTAAAGTGAAGTCTTAATGAAATAAATGCCTCTAAATGTGTATTATTACTTTGTTCAATAGTCATTAAGTAATATTTCTCAGTTAGGGAATTATTTTGTGTATTGTAGAAATAATCCCCTAATGCATACATTGCGGGGACATATCCTAATTCAATCGCCATTAAATAATAATTTTTCATTAAATCATAATTTATATTATTACAATTATAGTAATAACCTAAATATAACATAGCAAGTGGATTATTTAGTTTTATTGCAATTAAATAATATTTTCTCATTAAACTTAAATTATTATGATTATGGTAATAGTGAAGACCAATTAACCAATATAGATATGAATTATTAATATGTTCATTTAATTTAAATAATTTGCGAAGTGTATCATTTTTATTATCTCTTTCTTCATTACTACAAAAATGATATACCGCTTTAAAATATATATATGTAGAATTATCATATTTACCATCATATTCTTTTATAAAATTATAATATCGAGAAATGTGTGTCATAATAATATCAAAATTGGGCTCATAATCCATATCAATATTATTTTTTCTTATGTATTTTCCATATCTATCTATTAATGTGTTAAACATTCTATAACTCCAATTATCTATTTCATCTTGTGAATCGTTGTTGTTTTGCAGCATCTAAATATTTATATTGTGTCTTTATCTCTTAGCGAGTATATTTACTTATAAATATGATTATAATTTCATTTTTTTCATAATATTTAATTACCATATATATTAAAATGATAAAAATTGTAGAAAAAAAAATAATCTTATTCATATTAGGGTTATATTATCAATTATTCCACTATATAATCATCAAATATTTTAATATAGAGTTCTTGTGGTAGGAAAATAGTTTTCCCCTTCAACGATGATATTTTTTTTAGATTTAATATTATTATTAAAAACCGCGGATAATATATGTATTTATAATAATTTACTTCATTATTTTCAATTTTGCGGAAATAAGTCTTAAAATTACATACTGCATTATAGTTATTGTTCTCAATTGCCATAACGTAATATTTCTTC
>JACCDV010333051.1_pt1 | contig 35390 bp, 19 predicted proteins | sample 7446131 | NCBI WGS metagenome assembly JACCDV01 (sample SAMN15323448, study PRJNA562643) | freshwater metagenome | isolation source: river surface water | place: USA:Blue River Watershed | collected 2017-08-17
CTAGCTCAATTGTATCAGCTACCTATGGAGATAATGGTTTTGCGAACTCGATAGAGACGACTACTGAAAGTGGTTCGTATTCTGGCACCTATACTTATTTCTTCGCTTCTGATGCAAATGTTAGTACTTGTAGAGATACGGATACAGATGGTGTACCTGATGTAGTTGACTTAGATGATGATAATGATGGTATATTAGATAGCATTGAGTGTCCGTTAACTAATATAATTGTCAATGGAGAATTTACGGGTAACACTACTGGTTGGACAGGAAGTGCAAACTGGGCGTATAATTCAGGTGGTTTTGTTTGGAACTCTGCAGATAATGTCGCCAATAACGTAATTTCTCAAAATTTTGCCAGACCTATATTCAATCCTGAATCGAGCAATGTTGATATTGCATTTGATGTAAATACGAATGGAACAGGTTATCTAATTACAAGTACTGGTACAGCAACCATGGATGTGGTATTAAATAATACAATCTATGCAAGCATCACCAATCCAAGTGGAGGAACAACAGCAAATGTTGTTGCTAGAAATGGGGCAACGGTTAATGTGTCAAGTATTAATATCGTTAATACAAATGTCCCTTCTACTCGAATCATAGTCTCTGTTCCTAGAACACAATTTAATACGACTAATACACTTGGGTTTAGTTTTTCTGCTACTACAGATGATTTTGGTATTGACAATGTATTTGTAGGCTCATTAGTTAATTCCTGTGATACCGATAGTGATGGCAGGATAAATAGTAAAGATTTAGATTCGGATGGGGATGGTTGTTTTGACGCAGTGGAGGCGCGAACAACCTATGTTTCAACTGCAGTAGCTTCATCCGCTAAACTAACAACGAATGTTATTCCAGGAAACTATGGCACAAATGGTTTCGCGGACGGATTAGAAACCATCACGGATGCAGGAATTTACACCGGTACATACACTTATAGTTTTGCAATAGATGCAAATGGCAAAGCTTGTTTAGATACTGATTCTGACGGAGTAGCAGATGTCTATGATTTAGATGATGATAATGATGGAGTCTTAGATACAGTGGAATGTCCTTTGACTAATATTTTAGTAAATGGTTCTTTCACTGGAGGCACCACTGGATGGACAGCAAATGCAAACTGGGCGTATAATGTAGGTGGATTTGTTTGGAATGCAGCCGATAACGTTTCTAATAATGTAATTTCTCAAACCTTTGCTCGACCTGTTTTTGATGCAGAGTCTAACATGCAAGACATCTCATTTGATTTTAACACAAATGGATTTGTCTGGGTAGTAACAAGTGCCGGAACGGCTACGATGGATGTGCTAATCAATAATGTTGTTTATGCTACTATAACAAATCCAAGCGGCGGAACAACGGCATCTATTGTAGGAAGAAATGGGGCAACTGTAAACAGACCAAGTGCAAATATCGTAACGGATAATATTCCTAATACTCAAATTGTATTTAGAGTACCTAACACTATTTTCACTAATACTAATACAATTGCGTTTAGTTTTTCTGCTACCAATGATGACATCGGAATTGATAATGTGTTTGTAGGAACTAGAATTAATACCTGCGATAGTGATAATGATGGAGTTGTAAATAGTAAAGATTTAGACTCTGATGGTGATGGCTGTTCGGATGCGTCAGAATCTAAAACAGTTAATTCGTTAACTGCAACAACAGTTAGTGGTTTATATGGTAACAATGGTTTTGCCAACTCTATTGAAACAGCCACTGAAAGTGGATTATACTCTGGGACTTATTTATATATAAGAGCTTTAGATCCTACAATCAAAGGATGTTTAGATTCTGACTACGATGGAGTAGCAGATGTAGATGATGTGGATGATGATAATGATGGAATTTTAGATTCGAATGAATGTCCAACTGCTGCATTAAATACGAATGAAAGTAATGGTACTTTTGGTACTGCTGCGGCACCTAGAAACGTATCAAATACGAATGTTACAGGTGGCTATATTTATTCAAGTAGCAATACGGCTGGGGCTCAATATGCTGTAATTAATCAAAGTACTCCTTATCATCCTTCTGCTAGTTTTTGGCGTTATGTAGGTCATACTACAGGGGCTGCGAATGACGCGTATTTAGCGGTAAATGGAAGTACAACAGTGGGTATATTTTATGCCGAGACTGTTAACCTACAAGCAACCGTAAAATACCGAATTTCATTCTGGCACCAAGCAGCCTCCACGGCGAATAGTTATGCCTTGGCTGCGGAATTAGTTAGTAGTTCCAATGTTGTGTTAGCCACTGCTTCAACCGGTCCACAAAATTCTTTGGGATGGAAATTGACGACCATTGAATATACAAGTCCTACCAATCAAGCAGTTAGTTTCCGTCTTAAAAATACGTCAGTTAATTTGGATGGAAATGATTTTTCTATTGATGATATTTCCATTACGCCAATAGGCTGTCCTGACACAGACGTTGACGGAATTCCTAATCATTTAGATTTAGACTCCGATGGTGATGGTTGTTCGGATGCCAATGAAGCATATGGATTAACCACAGCACAAGGAACTGATGGAAATCAATACTATGGTACGAATCCAATTACGGTAGATGCTACTGGTAAAATTGTTGGAGCAACTTACACAGCAACAAGTGTGAATGTTACAACGGTTGGTGCTGGAAGTACGATTACGGCACAACCAACCGATCAATCTGTTAATATTGGTGGAACAGCCGTATTTGCAACAAGAATTACTACAGGCACGGGAACAACTACTTATCAATGGCAGGTAAGTGCTGACGGTGGAACTACTTGGAATAATATAACAAACTCATCTACTTACACTGGTGCAGGAACTTTAACCTTAACGGTTGCAAATGTTCCTTTATCAATGAAAGGGTATCGTTACCGATTAAATATTGCACAGTCTAATTATGTTTGTGGTAATGTAATAAGTTCAGTGGCAAGATTGTTAATGGACAACACACCCATTGTGGTGGATGATAATGCAACCGGTAATGAGGATACGCCAATTTCTGGTAATGTTTTATCCAATGATAAAGGTTCAGGAAATCCATCAACAACATTAACCATCACTAATTTTACAATTGGTGGTGTGACTTATACTGCAGGACAAACAGCAACAATTGCAGGAGTAGGGACGATTATTATAAATGCAAATGGCTCGTATACCTTTACGCCAACATCAAATTATAATGGTACCGTTCCTGCGATTGATTATACCGCAACCGACGCCAATGGAGGTTCGGATATTGGAACTTTAAATTTGACTGTTACTGCAGTGAATGATGCACCTATTGCAGTGGATGATAATATCAATACCAATCAAAACATTCCAGTATCAGGAAATGTGTTAACAGACGGATCTGATGATTATGATGCAGATGGTAATTTATTAACTGTTACTGAATTTAAAATAGGATCTACTTCATATAATGTAGGAACCACTGCCACCATACCTGGTGTTGGAACCATTGTTGTTAATTCAAATGGTACATATACATTCACACCTGTATTTGGATATACAGGATCTGTTCCTGCAATTGATTATACCATTGGAGATGGTAATGGTGGTTCAGATATAGGAAGAGTTTCAATTAATGTGGTGGATGTGAATGATGCACCACTAGCCACAGATGATATTCAAACTATTAATCAAAACACAACAGCTACTGGTAATTTATTAACGAATGATGCCGATGTAGATGCAGGTGCAACTTTATCAGTTACACAATATAGTTTCACGATTGGAGGAACAACTTATACCAATACAACCAGTGCAGGTGTGGTAACGATGCCTGGAGTGGGTACAATTAATATTACAGACAACGGCGCATATACATTTGTACCAACTGGTACGTTCACTGGAACGGTTCCGCCAATCACTTATACTTTAAGTGATGGTACTTTGAACGACAATGCTTTATTAGATATTTTCGTGCAACCAGTGAATGTATACCCTGTTGCCAGTGATGATGCAATTGCAACTAATGAGGATACGCCAGTATCAGGCAATGTATTAACGGATGGAACGGATGATTCAGATGCGGATGGTAATAGTTTAACCGTTACTGAAATTAGTTTTACAGTTAACGGAACAATTTATACCTATCCAGTAGGATTTATTGTAAATATTCCTGGAGTAGGAACCATTATTGTAAACGCAAATGGTAGCTATACGTTTACGCCATTATTAAATTATAACAGTTCCGTTCCAGTTATCAGGTATACAATTAGTGATGGTCATGGAGGTACAGCTGTTGGAAATTTAAATATTACTATTTTAGCAACCAATGATAATCCAATTGCTGTTAACGATGATAATAAAGTAACCCCAGAAGATACTCCTGTTACAGTGAATGTGTTAACTAATGATTCAGATCCTGATGGAGGCGGCACTGTTTTAACAGTTACACAATTTTCTATTGCTGGTATTACAGGTACGTTTACTTCAACAGCAGTGATACCAGGTAAAGGAACCTTAACTGCATTACCGAATGGTGATTTTACTTTCACACCAGATCTTAATTTTAATGGGGTATTACCAACAATTACCTATACTGTTTCAGATGGTACTGCGACCAATACTGCAACTTTAAATATTACGGTAAGTCCAGTAAATGACCTACCAACTGTAACGAATGATATAATATCTACTCCAGAGAACACACCGGTTGCTGGAAATCTATTAACCAATGATACGGATGTTGAAACGGGTACAGCTTCCAATACAATTTCACAGTTTACGATTGGTGGCGTTACGTATACATCAGGAAGCATTGTTGATATTCCAAATGTGGGAACAATCATTGTTAATGCAAATGGTAACTATACTTTTACTCCGGTACTTAGCTATTTTGGAACGGTACCAGCAATTACTTATACAGTTGCTGATCCGAATGGTGGAATAGTAACAGGAACTTTGGCAATCACTGTTTCACCAGTAAATGATCCTCCTGTTGTTGTAAGTGAATCTGTATTAATTCAAGAGGATGCAATCGCCACGGGTAATTTATTAACCAACGATACAGATCCAGAAAATAATGCTTTAACTATTACCCAATTTACGATTGCAGGATTGAATGGCACATTTACTGCTTCGTCTACAGCAATCATTCCTGGTGTAGGAACGATAATTATAAATGCAAATGGTTCTTATACATTTACGCCAACTGCTAATTATAATGGTGTTGCTCCAGCAATAGAATACACCGTAAGTGATGGTTTGGGAGGAACGACGAATGGTAATTTAACAATAGTGGTAGCTGCTGTGAATGATGCACCAATTGTTGTGAACGATACAAAATCAGAGCCAGTAAATACGCCAATTACTGATAATGTTTTAACGAATGACAGAGATGTGGAAGCCGAATCTTTAACGGTCACAAATATTACCATAGCTGGGGTGACGTATCCAGTAGGTCAATTAACAACTATCACTGGAGTAGGTACTATATTGATGAATGCGGATGGTAGCTTCACATTTACGCCTGCGTTGAATTATGTTGGATCAGTTCCAACCATTGGATATACAGTTACGGATGGTACAACGACAAGTTCAGGAACATTAAGTTTAACCGTCACGCCAATTGATGCAGATGGGGATGGTATACCTGATGCAATTGAAAAAGGAAATGGTTTAACTCCTACAGATACGGATGGGGATGGAACGCCTGACTATTTAGATACTGATAGTGATGGAGATGGTATTCCAGATAATGCGGAGGATAATGTTTGTACTGGATTTATGCCATGTACACCAACCGATACAGATGGAGATGGAACGCCTGATTATCGTGATTTAGATTCCGATGGAGATGGTATTTTAGATGCGACTGAAGATGCAGGATGTAGTGGTACTTTACCATGTACGCCAACTGATTCAGATGGAGATGGCATACCAAACTATCGTGATACAGATAGTGATGGTGATGGTATTACAGATGCAATTGAAAAGGGAACAAGCTCAACACCTTTTGATACAGATGGTGATGGAACACCAAATTATTTGGATCTAGATTCAGATGGTGATGGAATACTAGATGCAATTGAAAAAGGTTCAAGTTCAACACCTGTAGATACTGATAATGATGGTACACCAGATTATTTAGATGTAGATAGTGATGGTGATGGTATTCCGGATAGCATTGAAAAAGGAACGGGTACAACACCAATTGATACCGATGGGGATGGTATTCCAAATTATTTGGATACCGATAGTGATGGGGATGGCATTTTAGATAACAATGAAGATAATGGTTGCACAGGTACGGCACCATGTACACCAACTGATACGGATGGAGATGGTACACCAGATTTCTTGGATTTAGATTCAGACAATGATGGCATTTTAGATAGTGTAGAAAAAGGAAATGGTTCAACTCCTGTTGATACAGATAATGATGGCACACCTGATTTTAGAGATTTGGATAGCGATGGAGATGGCATTGTGGATGCGATTGAAAAAGGAACAGGAGCAAACTTACTTGATACAGATGGAGATGGATCGCCTAACTATTTAGATTTAGATAGTGATGGTGATGGTATTCCAGATAGTATTGAAAAAGGTGCTGGTTCGTCTCCAATTGATACAGACAATGATGGCACTCCAGATTATTTAGATACCGATAGTGATAATGATGGTATTCCAGATAGTGTAGAAGATGCAGGTTGCACTGGAACTGCTCCATGTACTCCAACAGATTCAGACGGGGATGGAATTCCTAACTATAAAGATTTAGATAGTGATGGCGATGGCATAACAGATGCCATTGAAAAAGGAGCGAATGGATCATTGCCTGTAGATACGGATAGTGATGGCACACCAGATTATTTAGACATTGATTCTGATGGTGATGGAATTTCTGATGCGATTGAAAAAGGATCAACTGCAACACCAGTAGATACGGATGGTGATGGCACACCAGATTATCGTGATACTGATTCAGATAATGATGGTATTTCTGATGTGATAGAGAAAGGACCTAATCCAACACCTGTTGATACAGATGGAGATGGCGCGCCTGACTTCCGTGATTTAGATTCTGATGGAGATGGTAAACCAGATCAATCGGAAGGAAGTATTGATACGGATGGAGATGGTACACCTAACTTTAGAGATTTAGATAGTGATGGGGATGGTGTATTAGATGCTGCAGATCAATGTCCATTGGTGGATGGATTAGGAAGTGCAAATGGATGTCCTCCAGATAGTGATGGGGATGGCTTAATTGATGCTACAGATGCTGATGATGACAATGATGGTATATTAGATACAGTGGAAGCAGCTGCTTGCTCACCAACAGATGTGGATTGTGATACGGATGGTGATGGTATTCCAAATCGTTTAGATAAGGATAGTGATGGTGATGGTATCACTGATGTGATTGAAGCAGGTGGAACTGATTTAAATATAGATGGCATTGCCGATGGCACTTCGGATAGTAATGGCGTTCCAGCAACAGCAAATGGTGGTTTAACTCCTCCAAATACAGATGGAACAGGCAACACTAATCCGTATGATTTGGATAGTGATGGGGATGGTATTTCTGATGCGATTGAAAAAGGAACGGGTACAACTTTAGCTGATACAGATGGTGACGGTACACCAGACTATTTAGATGTAGATAGTGATGGGGATGGTATTTCAGATGCGATTGAAAAAGGAACGGGTACTTCTGTAGCTGATACGGATAACGATGGTATACCAGATTTTAGAGATTTAGATAGTGATGGTGATGGTATTCCGGATGCAACAGAAAAAGGATCAGGTTCAACTCCGGTGGATACTGATGGTGATGGTGTTCCTAACTTTAGAGATTTAGATAGTGATGGTGATGGTATTACTGATATTACTGAAGATGTAATTTGTACAGGTTCTGGTACATGTTCGCCAACAGATACAGATACGGATGGCACGCCTGATTATTTAGATGCAGATAGTGATGGGGATGGTATTCCTGATGCAATTGAAAAAGGTTCTGGTGCTTCACCTGTCGATACCGATGGTGACAGTACACCTGATTATTTAGATACCGATAGTGATGGGGATGGTATATTAGATGCTACTGAAGATGCAGGTTGTACAGGCACTACACCTTGTGCACCAACAGATACGGATGGGGATGGTATACCAAACTTTAGAGATTTAGATAGTGATGGCGATGGTATTTCAGATAATATTGAAAAAGGATCTGGATCAACACCAGTTGACTCTGATAGTGATGGCACGCCAGATTATTTAGATGCCGATAGTGATGGAGATGGCATTTCTGATGCGATTGAAAAAGGATCAGGTACATCACCTGCTGATACAGATGGTGATGGTTCACCAGATTATTTAGATCTAGATAGTGATGGTGATGGTATCCCAGATAGTGTTGAGAAAGGAACAACGACTTCACCAGTTGATACTGATGGAGATGGAACACCAGATTTCTTAGATACTGATGCCGATGGTGATGGTATTCCGGATAGTGTGGAAGATGCAGCTTGTTCAGGAAGTTCTTGTACTCCAACGGATACAGATGGTGATGGTATCCCAAATCATAAGGATTTAGATAGTGATGGAGATGGTATTCCTGATAGTATTGAAAAAGGTATTAATGGATCTACTCCATCAAATACAGATGGTACAGGTAATCCAGATTTTTTAGATACCGATAGTGATGATGATGGAATTTCTGATGCGGTTGAAAAAGGAATTGATGGAAATAATCCATTAGATACCGACGGGGATGGGACACCTGATTTCAAAGACACTGATTCGGATAATGATGGTATCCCAGATAGTATTGAAAAAGGATCTGGTAGTTCTCCATTAGACACAGATGGTGATGGTATACCAGATTATCGTGATACAGATAGTGATGGAGATGGCATTTTAGACAATACCGAAGATGCAGGTTGTACAGGTACAGCACCATGTACACCTACTGATACGGATGGTGATGGCATACCTAATTATAGAGATTTAGATTCAGACGGCGATAACAAAACTGATTTGTCGGAAGGGGAAACGGATTATGATGGGGATGGTATTCCAAACTATTTGGATCCTGATAGTGATGGTGATGGTATTAATGATAATGTGGACCAATGTCCATTATTGCCTGGCATTGTTGGTAACAATGGTTGTCCAATTGATACCGATGGTGATGGTGTGTATGATATCAATGATTCAGATGATGACAATGATGGTATCTTAGATTCTGTGGAAGCTGCTGCATGTTCACCTTCTGCACCAGATTGTGATACCGATGGAGATGGTATACCAAATAGATTAGATCCAGATAGTGACAATGATGGTATCAATGATGTGATTGAATCAAACGGAACAGATGTTGATGGTGATGGAAAAGTGGATGGAGGAGTGGATGTGAATGGTGTACCAACAAGTTCGAATGGTGGTGTTACTCCTCCAAATACGGATGGTACTACTTTAACTGATCCTTATGATACCGATAGTGATGGAGATGGTATTACTGATATCATTGAGAGAGGAGCGAATGGGAATAATCCAGTTGATACTGATTTAGATGGTATTCCTGATTACCGTGATACGGATTCAGACAATGATGGTATTCCGGATAGTGTGGAACGCGGAACTGGCAATTCTATTTTAGATACAGATGGTGATGGCACTCCAGACTATAAAGACATGGATAGTGATGGCGATGGAATTTTAGATGCAACTGAAGATGCTGGTTGCACAGGCACAGCACCATGTACACCAACCGATACCGATGGTGATGGCATTCCAAATTACAGAGACACTGATAGTGATGGGGATGGATTATTAGATGCTTTAGAAAAAGGAACCGGTAGTACTTTGTTAGATACCGATAGTGATGGAACTCCAAACTATTTAGATGTGGATAGTGATGGAGATGGTATCTCAGATGCAATTGAAAAAGGTTTAGATCCAAATAATCCAATTGATACGGATGGAGATGGTAAGCCCGATTATTTAGATACAGATAGTGACAATGATGGCATTCCAGATGCAGTAGAAAAAGGATCAGTTTCTTCACCATCAGATACGGATGGGGACGGTATTCCTAATTATCGTGATACCGATAGTGATGGGGATGGCATTTTAGATTCAATTGAAGACGATGGTTGCACTGGTACTGCACCTTGTACACCTACCGATACGGATGGGGATGGCATTCCTAACTATTTAGATTTAGATACGGATGGCGATGGTAAATTAGATGCTATTGAAAAAGGGCCTGGTGCAACACCAATGGATTCTGATAGAGACGGTATACCAGATTATCGTGACGTGGATAATTTAGGTAATCCCGATGTGAATGTAACGAACATAAATACAGCTGTAACAGGCAATTTAAAAACGAACGATGAAGTGCCTGTAGGTTCAACCTACAAACAACCTGCAGCCAATGTAAATAATCCTGCTGGTGCAACACTTGTGGTGAATTCCGATGGCACCTATTCATTTACTGCAACAACACCAGGAAAATATATTTACTTTGTTCCAGTGTGTGGACCAAATCAAACCAATGGTTGTCCATTAACGCCTTTAGAAATTACGGTGTTGGATCCATTGAATACAGATAAGCCTGTTGCGAATAATGATTTTGCAACGATTGCACAGGGAATTCCAATTACATTGAATGTGTTGACAAATGATAAAGCAGGGGATGTGGGTAAACAAATTAATCCATCATCTTTAATAATAAATATTGTGCCAAAGCATGGTACTGCAGTAGTGAATAATGATGGCACTGTTACTTATACTCCTAGTCCATATTTTGTTGGAACAGATAGTTTAGTATATCAAGTTTGTGATAACAATAATCCTGCACAATGTCAAACCGCGGTTGTTTACTTTAAAATTGAAGCGACAGGAGTATTACCTGTAACGACTGCTTCAGATGATTATACCTCTATGATTTCAAGTAATACAAGTTCTATCACAATGACTGGAACTGTATTATTAAATGATCAAAATTCAGGTGGTGGAAATTTAACAGCTTCCTTAATTTCAGGCCCAACAGCTACACAAGGAACGTTGACATTTAATAATGATGGCACGTATTCGTTTACACCAGCTGCAGGTTTTGTAGGACCAATCAATATTGTATATGAAGTTTGTGGTGGTAGTCCAGTGGATTGTGCGAAAGCCACTTTACATATCTTAGTCAATCCACCAATAACTTTGTTGGATGATACCAGAACTGCTTATGTAAATATTCCTACTACGGGGAATATCTCAACAAATGATGTGGTGCCAGCAGGAACTACATATGGTCAACCAGCACAACTAACAGGTGCAATAATTGCTGTTGGATCAAATGGTACATACACATTTACGGCTACTGTTGCAGGAACTTATACTTACACAGTGCCAGTATGTACGCCAGGACAAACAACAAATTGTCCAACAGAAACTTTAGTAATTGTTGTTCCAATAAATACTTTAATTGATGATGCCGGAACTGCATTTATAAATATTCCAATTTCTGGAAATATCTCAACAAATGATGTGGTACCAGCAGGAACTACTTATGGTCAACCAGCGCAACTAACAGGTGCAACAATTGCTGTTGGTTCAAATGGTACATACACATTTACGGCTACTGTTGCAGGAACTTATACATACACAGTGCCAGTATGTGCACCAGGGCAAACTACCAATTGTCCAACTGAAAATTTGGTTATTACAGTTGCAAATCCAACTCCACCAGTTATTCCACCGGTAGTACCTCCAGTAATTCCACCGGTAGTACCTCCAGTAATTCCTCCAGTAATACCACCTGTAATTCCACCAGTAGTGCCTCCAATAATCCCTCCAGTAGTACCTCCAGTAGTAAAACCGGTCACTAAAGTATTGGATGTAACAAAAGTTGCAGGTTCGGTGATTTTAAATCTTGATGGAAGTTTTGATTTATCATTTACAATTAAAGCATTTAATTTAACTAAGGTATTTATTGATAGTGTTTTATTAAAAGATGATTTAACTAAAGTTTTTGATAATACAAATGGTATTAAAGTTGTATCAGTAACTACTAGTGGTGGTCTAATAAGGAATAAAAATTACGATGGTATTAATAATACAGATTTAGTAACAATATCTTCCTCACTTGATTCAAGTAAAGTGGATTCAGTAATATTAAGAATCAATGTGCCATCATCTATTTCTGGTAACTTCCAAAATACAGTGGTTGGTTCAGTTCCTACAGAAAATGGACTATTAACTTCTTTATCAACTGATCCAACAAGAGTAATCTCAATAAATGATACAGTTCGTAAACCTACTTTATTCGTAATTCCAAAAATACAATTAAATATACCAGAGGGATTCTCGCCAAATAATGATGGTATTGACGATACATGGTTTATTAAAAAACCAAATGGCACTAAAGTCTCTGTTTGGGTGATAAATCGATGGGGTAATGAAGTATATAAGAATTTGGATTATAAAAATGATTGGAACGGTAAAAGTGTGGGCAATATATTAGGAGAAGATCTCCCTGAAGGAACCTACTATTATATTGTTCATGGAACAGATATCAATGGTAAACTTCAAAAATTAGCTGGAAGCTTAACCATCATTAGATAAGTTTAATTTGACATATAATGAACTATAAGATTATAAATATTAAAATGAAATTTAAAATCTTGATCTATCTATTGATCATGATCATATCATTTCATCAAGCTTGTGCTCAAACAGAGCCAATGTATTCTCAATATATGTATAATATGTTAGGGGTTAACCCAGCTTATGCTGGAAGCAGAGAAGCTTTAAGTATGAATTTTTTTCAAAGAAATCAATGGGTAGGAATCAAAGGTGCACCTAAAACGACTTCCATAAGTATGGATCAATCAATTAAAGACGGGAAAATGGGTTGGGGTATGCAAGTGTATGACGATCGTTTAGGTGTTGAAGCTGCATCAGGGGTGAATGGTATGTTATCTACTAGAATTAGAATTTCGGAAAAGGGTATTTTGTCAGGTGGTTTAAGCTTTGGAATGATGAATTATCGAATTAATTTAAATGAGGTAAATAATCGAAATAATCCAAATGATCCAAGTTTTATTGTAACTGATAAACCATCTAGGTGGAATCCTTCAATTGGGATGGGTGTCTATTTCAATACCGATCGTTTCTATGCTGGTTTTTCAACACCCAGTGTATTAAAATCTCGTTTAGCTAGTTATGAAAATTTAAATACAAGCATTCAAAAGTCAGACGCATTCCATTTATTTGCAAATGCTGGTTATGTTTTCGATGTCAATGAGGATGTGAAATTAAAACCATCTACAATGGTTAAGATTGTCAGCGGTGCTCCAATTGAAGCTGACTTGAATATGAATATTTGGTTAAAAGATTTATTGGGTATTGGGGGAAGTTATAGAACTGGAGATGCTTTTGTTGGAATGGTTGAGCTTCAAGCTACAAATCAAATAAGATTTGGGTATGCCTATGACATGCCTTTTAATCCGCTAAAATATTTTACCAAAGGGTCTCATGAATTGATGTTAAGATATGAGTTTGGTAATTTTAAAACGAAGATTAAATCCACTAGATATTTTTAACATAGTTGTTAAAAATTTAAATAACACTTCATGAAATATAGAAAATATTTATTCCTACTTATTATAGTTGCATTTACATCTAATAATGTTCAGGCGCAAACTAGAAAGCAGAAAGGTTTGTTGAAATTAGCTCAACAAGAATTCAAACAGTTAAGATTTGCATATGCGATACCTGTATTTAAGCAATTTCTAGCGTATCATACAAAAGATACAAATGCTTTATTAGGTCTTGCTAAAAGCTATCAAAATATAAACCAAATTGACAGTGCTGTAAAATATTACGATTTATCTGTTCTAGCTGGTGTTAAATATAATGCTAATATGGCTGAAGCACATGCAATGTTGGGACATTATGAAAAATCAACATTTATTTATAAGCAAATAATTGATAGTAATAAAACCAAATTAGCTGATGCTCGATATTTCGGTTTTAACAATCTAAAGATGTTAATAGGGGACTCATTGGACTTTAAAATTTATAATACTAAAATAAATACTGGTTTTAATGAATTCAATGGCGTATTATACCAAAATGGGATATTGTATGAATCCAATCAATTTGATGTTGTAACTGATAAAAAGAAATTCTTTTTATGGAATTGGTTTAATAAAAGACGACTAAGAATTTCACCAGAATTTGCATGGGATGGTGCAGGATTTACAAAATTATTTTTTTATCCCAACGCAGATAGTTTAAGAACGGATTCTAGTTATAAAGATCAATGGTTTGAAAAAAAACCTTTGTATAATTATACTGATTATTCAACTGTTACACCTAATGATACTAAAAAAATGATTGGCAGTTATGGTGTTAAGTCTCTGGGTTTAAAGTCAAATATTAGCCAAGTATTTACTGCTTTTAAAAGCGATAAAATGAACTTAGGTGCTGTAAGTTTTACAGCTGATGGTAAAAAGGCCTATTTTACAAGGAATCAAAAAAAATCAAATAATACACATCAATTAGAAATATGGGAGGCAACATATAAAGATAATAAATGGATCAAGGTTCATAAGATGTTCTTCAACAATCCTAAATTTAGTTACTTCCATCCTGCTATTACACCTGATGGTAAACGTTTATATTATGTAACGGATGACAATACTGGACAAGGTGGAACAGATATATACTATGTTGAACGTAATCAGGACGGATCATGGAAAAATACAGTGAATTTGGGACAAGATATTAATACAGCTGGCAATGAATTATTTCCAACATTTCACGAAGGTAATTTATTCATAAGTTCCAATGGACATCCTGGTTTAGGGGGGTTAGATATTTTCAGATTGGTAAAGGGAATTAATGGTGAACCTGTTTTAAAAAATATGGGTTATCCAGTAAATAGTTCTAAAGATGATTTTGCATTTAGTATTCAAGGGGCAAAAGGTTTCTTTAGCTCTAATCGTAATGGATCAGATGATATTTTGTCTTTTGATTATGCACAAAGTTTTGTGTCAATTATCGGCAAATTATTTGTTGACAGTTCCATTCAAGTGGGTAAGAAAGTATATCTTTTCCAAAAGAATGCACAAGGGATCTCTGTATTAAAAGATAGTACAATCACTGATAGCAACTCTAATTATGTGTTTAAAATTAGACCTAATCAAGAATATGATTTAGTGGCTTTTGATGATGAAGGAAATCGTTTCCAACAATCTAGTATTTCAGAAGGGTATCAAAAAAAGGGTAATGAATATATTAAAGATGTTGCTTTAATCAATATACCATTAAGTGAAAAAGTTAAACTTGATAAATTAGCTGCAGCAGAAACCTTGAGAAAAGCTGAGATGGCTGTTCAAACTACTAAATTTATTAGAGCAATTGATTCATTAAAATCATTGACTAAAGATTATGTTGAATTACACCATCCATTTGATCAGGTATATATCATTGAGAAAGATCTACCAGATTATTATAAAGTTATTGAATGGGTTAAACGTGTAAAAAACAAGAGAATTGTGATTGTTTCTGCGGCTGATTGTAATGGTAGTTTAGAGTACAATGAAGATTTGTCCATTCGTAGGTCTAACCGTATCTATCGAACACTTTCTAAATTATCGAATAATGAAGTGGTGATTCAAAATGTTGGAGAGCGTGAATTATTAAAAGATTGTAGTGATGCTAGAAAAGATATTGAAGCGCAGGTAGTAAATCGTTATAGCTATGTATTCATAATTGATAAAAAATAGGTAAATTCGATTTTAATTAGAACATAAATCAAGAACATATGAAAAAGATTCTTTTATTCGCTTTATTATTAGTTGCTTCTGCTCATTTAATAGCACAAACAGCTCCAACAACAAATCAAGTACAAAAGGATATCAATAAGGTATTGAAGTTTACGAATGACAATTACAATATGGGGAATATACCTTATGGTAAACCAACTGAGTTTAGTGTAACCATCGAAAATATTAGTGCAGCTCCAATTACTTTAAATAATGTACAAGTTAGTTGTGGTTGTACAACACCAAAATTTCAAGCAAACGCTGTCATTGCACCAGGGCAAAAGACGATTGTTACATTAGGATTTAATGGGGCGACTATGGGTAATTTTACAAAAAATGCAACCATCTTTTTCAGTGATAATTTAATTAAGACAGTGAACTTTCATGGAGTAGGGGTGCAATAATCCTTTCGATAATTATTTTGTAAAGGCTGCCTTTTGGTGGCCTTTTTTTTTCTAAGGATTGCCGTCACTTTGCTCCGGCATCCCTTTGGGGGTAGCAAACCAATTCAAAACCTGCGGCTTCGCCACTGCTTTTTTTGTGTCCAGCTTCTTCGCACAAGCGAGCTTGGCTCGTATCTGAACACAAAAAAACCACGTAATTACGTGGTTTTGAATTGCTTTGGCGGAGAGAGAGGGATTCGAACCCCCGGACCTGTTACAGTCAATAGTTTTCAAGACTATCGCAATCGACCACTCTGCCATCTCTCCGCGGCAAATGTAGGAAGGGAAAACCAATTTTGCAAAAATTTGGGCAATTTATTCATGAATTCAATAGTTCTAATTAATTGACTACCATGTATCTTTACAAAAAAGGACTAAGTGAGAGAATTAGCTGCGTTAAATCAATATTTTTGGAAGTATAGGGTAAGATTCTTTTCGGGGATTTTATTGGTTATTGCCACCAATTACTTGGCCGTCTTAGCACCCCAAATTACCGGATATGTGGTTGGTTTAGTACAAGCAAAATTACCTGGAGGGAAGCCAGTAAATGGTGTTTATAATGACATTTTAATCCAATTAATAACTAAAATCAGTGATGCAAATCAGTTCAGTTTTGGTTGGTTGATAACTTTTTGTAGCATCACCATTCTATTTTTAGCCATTTTAAGAGGGGTATTCATGTTTTTTATGCGTCAGACTATTATTGTGATGAGTCGACATATTGAATATGATCAAAAGAATCAGGTTTATAACCACTATCAAGCACTAGATACAGAATTCTTTAAGACACATAGTACAGGGGACTTGATGAGCCGCATAACCGAAGATGTAAGTAGGGTAAGAATGTATACAGGACCGTCATTAATGTATTTAATTAATCTTATTTCATTAATTGGGTTTTGTTTATATAATATGTTCTCTAAAGACCTTCGACTCAGTTTATATGTGCTTTCACCTTTGCCAATTTTAGCGATAACCATTTATTTTGTTAATAGCATCATCAATAAAAAAAGCGAAGAAATTCAGGGGCAACTCTCAGATTTAACAACCAACGCGCAGGAATCCTATTCCGGTATAAGAGTGATCAAATCCTTTGTCCAAGAAAAAGCAATGTTAGGGTTCTTTAAAACAAATAGTGAATTGTACAGAAAAAATGCGGTTAGTTTAGCAAAAGTAGAAGCTTTCTATACCCCTACAATGGCATTGATGATTGGCCTAAGTACCTTACTAACCATCTATCTAGGTGGTTTACAAGCGATTCAAGACCCTAGTCAAATTGGAACGATTGTTGAGTTCGTTATTTATATCAACATGTTAACTTTTCCAGTAAGTGCCATAGGTTGGACAGCAAGTATGATTCAAAGGGCTGCAGCTTCACAAAAAAGATTAAATGAATTTTTATCCATTGAATCTAAAATTCAAAATTTAGGGACTAAAAAAATAGAACAAATTAAAGGGGATATTCAATTTGAAAATGTCGATTTTGTTTATCCTCATTCAGGAATCAAAGCACTCCATAATTTTACATTAGATATTAAAGCGGGTGAAAAAGTATTGATTTTAGGGAAAACTGGCTCTGGGAAATCGAGTATTGCACAAGTGCTCAATAGAATGTACCATGTAAATAATGGGATGGTAAAAGTGGATGGAAGACCTATTGAATCTATCGATTTCACTGGTCTAAGAAGACGCATTGGGTATGTTCAACAAGATGTTTTTTTGTTTAGTGATTCAATAAAGAACAATATACAATTTGGAGTTGAATCGACAGATGAGGCAATTCAATCAGCCGCAAAAGCAGCCCATATATTAAATGAAATCAACCAATTACCTCAAGGATTTTCAACTTTGGTAGGGGAAAGGGGAACGACATTAAGTGGGGGACAAAAACAAAGAATTTCCATTGCTAGGGCATTGATAAAAGAGCCAGATCTATTTATTTTCGATGATTGTTTAAGTGCTGTTGATGCAAATACTGAAAAGACTATTTTAAACAATTTGAGTCTATTAATGCAAAACAAAACAGCCTTATTTATTACACATAGAATCTTCTTTAATTTCCATTTCGATAAAATCATCTACATCCAGGATGGTCAAATAATAGAATCAGGAACACACGAAAGTTTGTTAGCAAAACAGGGTTTATATGCAGAATTATATCAAACTCAATTGAGCCAAAACCAGCAGTAGTCTCTTGTTAATTTGATTTTAGAAATCGATATTAAAATTTTAAATTTTCATAAACATTTTATATTTTAGCCATAGATTATTCATTACTAAAATTGAAATTGTGGAATACGAAAACAACGACAAAAAGATTGAGAGTGTATTTAGTTCAAAAATTCGTGCAGGAAAAAGAAGAACTTACTTTTTTGATGTAAGAGCGACAAAAGGAAATGATTATTTCTTGACCATTACAGAGAGTAGGAAAAGATTTGACGACAATGGGTATGATCGCCATAAGATTTTTTTATATAAAGAAGATTTCAATAAATTTTTAAAAGCATTAACAGAATCTCTGGATTATGTTAAAACAGAACTGATGCCAGATTTTGATTTCGATGCCTTTAACCACGAGTACGACCCAGCTTTTGTTCCAGATGAAAATCATGCTAGTACAGTGCCTCCAGTATTTGAAGCGCCTTCATCTACAGAAGCATCAACTATTGAAACTAAAGTTGCCCCAGAAATTGCTGAACCAAAAGTTAATTTGGAATCGCCAGCTTCTAGTGGCGATAATTTAAGTTCCGAGGAAGTAGATAAGTGGTAAAGAAACGATAGGGTTAAACTATAAGGTTTTTAACATCCAAATACTGCAACCATCATGTCCAGAATTACCTAAGGATTTAGGTAATCTATTGTATCCTAATTTTTCATACATGCTTACGGCATTGGATAATTCTGGCATGGTTTCTAGATAAACCTGTTCATATCCAGCTTCTTTAGCCCAAGCCATTGCTTTAAGCATTAATGCTTTACCAAGGCCTGTTCCTCTAGCAGCGGGTGCTAAATAAAGTTTGACTAATTCACAAGTCTTTTCTGGCAAACCGGTTGTTGGAAAGATACCACAGCCGCCTAGAATTTCATTGTTTTTTTCAGCCACATAATAGACCGAACCTGGTGTTTCAAATAATTGATATAATTGATCTGTGGTTGGATCAAAATAGACGGTTCCAGGTTTATTTGCACCAAATTCTGTCAAAGCTGCACGTATAACTGCAGCTAAAGCAACATTGTCTTTTTGTTCAATCAATCTTATGATTTCCATTGCTTGTATTGGTTGATCAATCCATTAGTTGAACTATCATGACCACTTACTGGTTGGTCATCTTTTAACTCTGGTAAAATTTGATTTGCTAATTGTTTCCCTAATTCTACGCCCCATTGATCAAAGCTATAGATATTCCATATTACACCTTGAGTAAATATCTTGTGCTCGTATGCAGCAATTAAAAAACCTAAAGTGTTTGGTGTAATTTTTTCAATCAAAAAGGAATTGGTTGGTTTGTTTCCAGCGAATACTTTGAACGGAGCTAAGAATTCAATTTCTGCTTCTGATTTACCAGCGGCTTTCAATTCTTCAATAACTGTTTTTTCACTTTTGCCATTCAATAATGCTTCTGTTTGAGCAAAAAAGTTACTCAATAATTTATCATGATGATCACCAATTGGGTTATGACTTTTTGCAGGGGCAATGAAATCGCATGGGATAACTAAAGTCCCTTGGTGTATCAATTGATAAAAGGCATGTTGACCATTTGTGCCTGGTTCTCCCCAAATTACTGGACCTGTAGCATAATTTACCGTAGTGCCATTTCGGTCAATGTATTTACCATTGCTCTCCATATTCCCTTGTTGGAAATAAGCGGCAAAACGATGTAAGTATTGATCATAGGGTAGGATAGCTTCACTCTGAGCACCAAAAAAATTGGTATACCAAATGCCTAATAAGGCCATGATTACTGGTATATTTTTTTCAAATGGGGTTGTTTTAAAATGAATATCAGCATCATGCGCTCCTTTAAGTAAATCTTCAAATGCATCATATCCAATGGTTAAAGCAATTGATAATCCAATTGCACTCCATAAAGAATAACGTCCTCCAACCCAGTCCCAAAATTCAAACATATTCTGACTACTTATACCAAAGGCATTGACTAATTTTTCGTTCGTGCTCAATGCAATAAAATGAGTAGCGATATGAGCTTCGTCTTTTGCATGTTCCAAAAACCAACTTCTAGCTGTATGCGCATTGGTCATGGTTTCCTGCGTCGTAAAAGTTTTAGAAGCAATTAAAAATAAAGTCTCTTCTGCATTTACTTTCTTTAATGTTTCAGCAATATGTGTGCCGTCTACATTGCTTACATAATATACTTGTATACCATCAATCCAATAAGGCTTTAAGGCTTCTGTTACCATTACTGGCCCTAAATCACTACCACCAATACCAATATTCACTATGGTATTTATTTTTTTGCCTGTATATCCTTTGTGTTCTCCTTGATGAATTTTATTGCAAAATGTTTTCATTTGATTTAAAACACGTTGAATATCTGGCATCACATCTTTGCCTTCTAATAGAACTGGTTGACCACTGAAATTTCTTAATGCAGTATGTAAAACAGCTCTATTTTCCGTTTCGTTAATTGCTTTACCTGAAAACTGGGCTTCAATAGCTTTATCAAGACCACATTCTTTTGCTAATTGAAATAACAATTGGATTGTTTTATCTGATATAATATTTTTTGAGTAATCAAATAAAATACCTCCTTTATTAATCGAATATTTTTCAAATCTATTTGGGTCAGCTGCAAACATATCTTTCATTTGTCTACGGCTCATCTCTTCTTCAAAATGTTTCTTCAACACAAACCAAGCTTGTGTTGTGGTTGGATTAATTCTTTCTAACATAGTTGTATATTCTTCTTTACTTCTTAATTCTTTACCGATTATTGTTACTTGATTTTTTGTATTGTTTCTATTGTTTTAGATAAGGCATCAGGGGTAATGTCAAGATGTAAAACAAATCTGACTTGAGTAGGGGTCATGACGTAGGCTAATATATTTTGTTCTTTTAATGCCTGAACAAATGCCGCTGGTGTATAATTTCCTGTCATAACTGCGATGACAATATTCGTTTCTACTGGTAAAACATGATCTACAAATGATTTTGCCTCTAAAGCTTCTTTTAATGCAATGGCATTAAGATGGTCTTCTGTCAATCTATCCACATGATGATCTAAAGCATAAATTCCAGCAGCAGCTAAATAACCTGCTTGGCGCATCCCGCCTCCAAAAACCTTTCTCCACCTTCTAGCTTTTTTGATAAATGGGGTAGATCCAACTAAGACACTTCCAACTGGTGCACCTAAACCTTTACTCAAACAAACGGATACAGAATCAAAGACTTTTCCGTAGTCAGCTGGATTTTCTTTTTTATGAACAATGGCATTAAAAACCCTTGCTCCATCTAAGTGCAACGCTAATTGGTTGGCCTTAGTCACCTTTTGGATCTCATAAAATGTGCTAAAATCATAACATGCACCACCACCACGATTACTTGTGTTTTCGAGACTTACCAGGGTTGTTATAGGTTTGTGGACATCTATTGGGTTAATTGCTGCTTGAACCATTTCTGCGGTTAATAAACCACGATTTCCATGTAAAAGGCGCACTGAACAGCCTGAATTAAAGGCAATACCACCACCTTCATATTGATAAATATGGGAGATTTCGTCGCAAATCACCTCATCGCCAGCTTGTGTATGGCTTTTTATAGCCAATTGGTTGGTCATGGTGCCACTTGGGCAGAACAAACCCGCCTCGAATCCAAAGATTTTAGCTGTTTTTTCCTCTAGTCCATTGATTGTAGGGTCTTCTCCAAATACATCATCTCCAACTGGAGCATCCTGCATATAGGCTAACATTGCTTTTGTTGGCTTGGTAACGGTATCGGATCTAAAATCTATCATGCAGCGAAGATAAATCCGGGGCGTCGATAAATCTTAAAAAACCTCATTTTGGGTATAAATTTTTCCAAATTCCTAAATCTGAGGGTATTATGCCCTTTATTTGTATTATTGGGCTCAAAATCATAACTTTGCAGACTCCCGAAAGGGATATACTATTTTGGAATTTCCATCGTTATACTTATAAATAAATTCTTTGCATGAGGCAGCTTAAAATTGCTACACAGATTACCAACAGAGATTCTCAAGCGGTTGAAAAATATTTACAAGAGATTTCTAAAATCTCTATGATTAATCCCGAGGAGGAGACGACACTTGCACAACGTATTAAAATGGGTGACCAACGTGCGTTAGATAAGTTGGTTCAAGCCAATTTACGTTTCGTTGTATCCGTAGCAAAACAATACCAACACCAAGGCTTGTCTTTGAGTGACTTAATTAATGAAGGAAATTTAGGTTTAATCAAAGCAGCACAACGTTTTGATGAAACAAAAGGTTTCAAGTTCATTTCTTACGCGGTATGGTGGATTCGTCAATCAATTTTACAAGCTTTAGCTGAACAAGGACGTCTAGTTCGTTTACCACAGAATAAAATTGGTACTTATAATAAAGCGAATAAAGCTTATATGGCTTTTGAGCAAGAACACGAGCGTGAGCCATCAACGGAGGAACTTGCTGGTATCTTGGAAATGTCTGAAACTGAGATCAACAATATCTTCCAATCAAATACACGTCATACTTCATTAGATGCACCGGTACACGAGGCAGAAGATGTGGCAATGGGTGATTTATTGGAAGGTGGATCTGATACAGATGAGGATGTAATGAAAGATTCATTGAGAGAAGAAATCAAAAGAGTCTTAAAATCTTTAAGTCCAAGAGAAGCTGAAATCGTGAATGCGTATTTCGGTTTAGATGGAGAAAATGGAGTAACAATCGAACAGATTGGAATCAAATATGATTTAACAAAAGAACGTATTAGACAAATCAAAGAACGTGCTATTAAACGTTTACAAAAAGCTAGATATAGTAATGCATTGAAAGCTTATTTGGGCTAATATAAAATTTAACAATATCATAAAAGCCCCAACGATCTTATAGATTTGTCGGGGCTTTTTTTTCAACTACTTTGTAGTAAAATAATTGAAAATAGAACCATGGAAACAGAAAAAGTCGACATCCTAATTATTGGATCAGGACCAGCAGGTTACACAGCAGCAATTTATGCAGCTCGAGCTAATATGAAACCATTGTTATACCAAGGCATTCAGCCAGGTGGACAATTAACGATCACTACTGAAGTTGAAAACTATCCAGGCTTTCCTGAAGGTATTCAAGGGCCAGAAATGATGGTCAATTTTGAGAAGCAAGCAGCTAGAATGGGTGCTGATATCCGTTATGGTTTAGCAACAAAAGTTGATTTTAGTGGTTACCCACATAAAGTTTGGATTGATGATGAAAAAATAATTGAAGCAGGCGCTGTCATCATTTCTACTGGTGCAAGTGCTAAGTGGTTGGGTATTCCTAGTGAAGAGCGATTGAACGGTTTTGGTGTAAGTGCTTGTGCTGTTTGTGACGGCTTCTTCTTTAAAGGAAAAGAGGTTGCCATTGTAGGTGCTGGTGATACTGCTGCGGAAGAAGCACATTATCTTTCAAAAATGTGTACGACTGTTCACATGATTGTTAGAAAAGATCAAATGCGTGCAAGTAAAGTAATGCAAGACAGAGTGTTGAACACGCCGAATATTGTAGTGCATTTTAATTCAGAAACGGATGAGATTCTTGGTGAGAAGAAAGTAGAAGGGGTGCGCATCAAAAACAACAAGACAAATACGATGGAAGAAATTCCAGTAAGTGCGTTCTTTGTTGCGATTGGCCACAAACCAAATAGCGATATTTTTAAAGACTATTTAAAGATGGATGAAACAGGTTATATCTTAACTGAGCCTGGTACTACTAAAACCAATATTGAAGGTGTATTTGCTTCTGGCGATGTGCAAGACAAAAACTATCGTCAAGCAGTAACTGCAGCAGGTAGTGGCTGTATGGCAGCTTTAGATGCAGAAAGATTTTTAACTTCTAAAGGACACTAGTTTTACACTAGCGTACTTAAAAATAATTTGTATGCACATCTATTTAAATGATTTAGTTTTCAATGGCTTTCATGGTGTATATGCCGCAGAGAAAAAAATTGGAAATACATTTAAAGTAGATGTGCGTATTCAATTTACCCCCACTACAAAAACAATTGAACAGTTAGATCAAACCATTGATTACGTTCATGTGTATCAGTTGATACAAAACATCATGGCAATTCCCACGCCTTTATTAGAAACATTGGTTGGGAAAATTGCTGATCAAATTTTAGCAGAACATTCCCTTGCCGAATCCGTGTTTGTAAAAATTACAAAACAACAATTAGCTATCCCATTTTTTGAAGGAACTACTTCAGTGTCTATTGAACGTAATAGATAATCTAAATCTTTTTATTCTTCCAGCGCATCGTTCTAATATAAAAGAAAGAGGGTGTTAACAGACTAATCCAATAAATTACTTCACTAAACCAGCCGTAAGTAATTGGTAATTGATAGTATTCTAAGACCAGGTAATTGTAAATAATATATATAATTATTGCAGCAAACTCAATCAACAAAGTCACTTTGGATTGTCCAGTACCAGTAACTGCACTCAACCAGATTGTTGAAACAGACATGAATAGGAGCGCAATGGAAACGATTCTTAAAACAGGTATTCCTTCTGTTAAGAAGCCCCCTCCTTGACCATATATAGAAAGAAATTCTGCAGCAAAAACATTGATGAGTAAGGCTACTGCTATAGCAATTCCAAAACTCCAACGCATAATTTTATAGATTAATTCTAAAACTTTGTCTTGTAAATTTTGACCAATTATATTACTGACCATCGTTGTGGTGGTGGCAGCAAAAGCCCATGTAAAACAACCAAAAAATCCAAAAATATTTCGCATTGCATTAGATACAGCTAGTGATTGTTCTCCTCTATGTTCAATTAAAATGTAAAAGAATTCCCAACTGATAATACTAATCATGTATTGCATCATCAATGGAGCAGATTGAACTAATATGAGTTTGATATAGTCCAATTTCAGTTCAAACTTTTTGAATAACTCAAATCTTGCACCAATTTTTTGGTAATGAATGACTAAATAAATGACCACTAATCCCATAATCTCGGCAATGATTGAAGCATATGCTGCTCCATTTAAGCCCATCGCTGGCATACCAAAATGGCCAAAAATCAAACTGTAATCAAAAAATATATTAAATAGAGCTTCTGTAGCGGTGCCAATAATTAAGTATTTACTTTGGTTTGTACCCACCAAAAGGGCATTGCGCATTTGATAGATGAATAAAAAAGGTACGCCCCAAATTCTTATTTTCAGAAATTCGATGATGGTATTGGCTCTATCCGAATCATGTAAAAGGACATGAAATAAGGCAGGTGCAACAAAATAGGTAAAACTGATTCCAATAATAGATAAGAATAGGGAGATGAGTACCCCTTGTGAAAATAAGATGCCTATTTCATCTACCCGATTTTCTCCTGCTCGTCTTGAAATTAAGGCTTGTAATCCATTATTTAGCCCTTGGCCCATCACACCAAATATTAGATAATACACACCTGTAATACCACCAATAGCCAATGCTTGTTTACTTAACGCCCCTAAAAAAATATTATTAATGATAAAGTTAAACTGTGGAACTAGGATTGCCAATGCAATTGGGACAGCAATGGTTAATATTTGTTTACTACTAATATTAACCTGTAAGGATGGGGTCGTTGCTTCTTGACTCATATAATTACAAATCTACGACTAGTTTTATCAATACATAGGCTCTTTTTTTTGTATCATTGCAGTAGAATTTGATTATGGCAAAGAAAAAAATTGGCATTTACGGGGTACAAGAAAGTACAGCAAATAATAAGGTGGAAGACCTTTATCTGATAGTGGACGATCAGTCTATTTGCTTTGTGGTTAAAAATCATACCAATGAACAATTTATTGCCTTTGAGTATTTTGAAAATAACCCTGATCAAAATGGCTGGAATCAATTACTAGGTTTTCTGCAGAACAATTCTAAATTGATGCAATCTTTTTACAGACAGGTTCAATTTGTGATGAATACAAAAAGAACTTTGCTAAGTAAATTGATGCCTGCAAATGCAACTACTTTCTATCAAAATGAGTTTAATCTCGTATTTGGTCAAAAGAATGAAGAAGAATTACAATTACAACAAATTGGACAAGATCAAGTGCTAATTTATAGTGTGCCAGATGCATTAAGTACTTTATTAACTAGGTCTTTCCCAACTGGTAAATGGGCAAATTATATTGGAAGTGAATTGGCAAAAAATCAAGAAGATGGTGTGTACCTTTCTTTATTTGACGATTATTTTATTGTTTTAATTATTAAAGAAGGTAAACCGTATTTTGTAAATTATTTCAATCGAAGCGGTGATGATCAAAATATCTATCTAGCATTGAATGCATGTAAGCAGACGAATACTTTACCAAATGCGCACAATTTATACATCACTGGATTTAATGCAGAACGTGATCAGTGGATTCAAGAATTTGCTGGTTACTTCGCTAATGCGCATCTTCAAGATGTGCCTAATACTGGTATTGGATCTACTTTAAACAATGAGTATCCTAATCATAGTTACGCACCTTATTTTATTTTTTAAGTTCATTAGATGAGAATTATTTCAGGTAAATATGGAGGTAGAAGAATTCATCCACCAACAAATATGCCGCATACAAGACCAACCACTGATATTGCAAAAGAAGGTTTATTTAATATTCTACAAAATAGGGTAGCAATTGACGGTGCATCAACCCTAGATCTTTTTGGAGGAACAGGCTGTATCAGTTATGAATTAGCATCAAGAGGTGCTGAACATTTAACCATTGTGGAGAAGGATAAAACAATGCTTGATTTTATAAAAAAGAACATCGAGTTCTTGAAAATAGAAAACACCATTACTATACAAATGGATGTATTTCAATTTTTAGCTACTTGTAATCAACAATATGATATTATTTTTGCCGGGCCACCTTACGCTTTAAATACGATTGATGACCTTCCAAAAATTATTGTTGAAAAGAAATTGATTAGTCCAGAAGGGTATTTTATTCTAGAACATACGCCTCGTAATGATTATAAAACTTTTGAAGGATATAGTTTTCAACGTAATTATGGTGCAACTATTTTTAGTTTTTTTGAATGCATATAAGTAAAGCGGAAGCCCGCAAGATATTAGCCCAAAAAAGAGCTGCATTAAGCGATGCTGAATGCATGAAAATGGATGACTTATTACTTATCCAATTACAAAGAATGGATTGGTCGAGTACCGCATTGATAGCAAGTTTTTATCCTTTAGCTGAAAAAAACGAACCTAACACAATCCTTTTTGAAAAGTATTTCAAAACTTTATTTCCTTTCATACGTTTCTGTTATCCAATCGTTCAAACTCAAAATAGGGAGATGGATTTTTATTATGAAACAGAGACCTTGCAATTAAATTCATTTGGTATTCAAGAACCGCTGCCATTTAATAAAGTAGCCCCAAATTTAATAGATACCATGTTTGTTCCTTTGTTGGGTTTTGACAAAAAAGGACATCGTGTGGGATTCGGTAAAGGCTTCTACGATCGCTATTTAGCAAAAGCAGGTCAAGGGATCTATAAAATAGGCATATCTTACTTTGAACCAATGGACAATTTCACTGATACCAACGAATTTGACGTACCTTTGTCTAGTTGTATTACGCCGTGGAATACCTATGAATTTGAATAATATTTTTTTAAAATCTTTTAGAGTACTGTTACTTCCATTCGCCATTTTATATGGTTGGATAGTCTCTTTGCGCAATTGGATGTACGGAAAAAAATATTTAAAATCGGTTCATTTTAATTTACCAATTATTTGTGTTGGAAACCTTTCATTAGGAGGTACAGGTAAGTCTCCAATGGTAGAACATTTATTGTCCATCCTTTCTACAGAATACAAGACGGCCACATTAAGTAGAGGTTATAAAAGGAAAACAAAGGGTTATGCCTTAGCTGGTGAAAACACCACTGCTTTAGAAATTGGAGATGAACCGATGCAATTTCATTTGAAATTTCCAAAGGTAGGAGTGGCAGTTGGTGAAAGACGTATCGAAGCCATCCCACAGTTAATTCAAGATATTCCAGATTTGCAAACGGTTATTTTGGATGATGCATTTCAACATCGTGAGATAGATGCCCATTTTAGTATTCTATTAACTGAATATGATAACCTATACTGTGATGATTTCTTTTTCCCAACAGGAGATTTGAGAGATGAACGAAAATCTGCTAAACGCGCCAATATCATTGTGGTAACAAAATGCCCGATTGATATGACTGAGGCGGACAGGGCAGAAGTATTGGAGAAGCTTTACCCAGAACAGCATCAATCTGTATTTTTTACAGCAATTGCTTATGAAACACCTTATCATATTTATAACTCAGCAGACCAATGGGTTTTAACAATGCGTGATGAGGTTCTATTGGTATGTGGTATTGCCAACCCCATTCCTTTAAAAAATTATTTACACGAAAACACACACACTTATTATCAATTAAGTTACAGCGACCATCATATTTTTTCGATCGAAGATTTAAATGAAATACGCAATAAATTTGAACAGATTAACGCAAAGAGTAAATTGATCCTTACGACAGAGAAAGATGCGGTAAGATTGGTGAAGTATACCAAGGAATTAAATGACATTCCACTATATGTACTTCCTATTAAACCCTACTTTCTATTTAATCAAGCAACTGAATTTAATCAATTGGTCATTGATTTTGTAGCACAATATCATCAACAAACAAATGAACAGTAAAAAAGACAAGAAGAAGTCAAAAACAACTACAAAACAGACCCATTTAACGACAACGTATAAAGGGACATTAGACATAGCTAAATCAGGCATGGGATTCATCATTGTCCAAGGTTTAGAACAAGACATATTAGTATTCCCAACCGATTTCAATACGGCACTTAAAGGAGATGAAGTGCGCGTAAAAATTACAAAGATTAGACAAGGCTCTGGTAAGAAAGAGGGGAAAGTGGTAGAAATAGTAAAAAGAAAACAAGTTTCATTTTCTGGCACTATGCAGATCATGCAACACCATGCATTCTTCTTACCCAATACGATACATCCAATGCCCGACATTTATATCCCAATGGATAAATTGAAAGGGGCAAAGACGGGTGATAAAGTGATTGTTCAATTAACCAAATGGGATAATCCAAACAAGAAACCAGAAGGGGAAGTGTTAGAAATATTCACCCCAGAGAAAGAGAATGACATGGCCATGAAGTCGATTGTGGCTGAATCAGGATTCCCATTGACCTTTGATGGCGAAGTACTAGCATTTGCTAAAACTTTATCAGATAAAATTACCCCCGAAGAAATTGCAAAAAGAAAGGATTATAGAAAGGTATTGACTTTCACCATTGATCCAGTGGACGCGAAAGATTTTGATGATGCTATTTCATTTCAACGCTTAGAGAATGGGCATATTGAAATTGGGGTACATATTGCCGATGTAAGTCATTTTGTGCAGCCAGGAACAGCTGTCGATAAAGCAGCTTATGAAAGAGCTACATCTGTTTATTTGCCAGATCGCGTATATCCAATGTTACCTGAGAGAATTTCAAATGAGTTATGTTCTCTAAGACCTAAGGAAGAAAAATTAACTTTCTCTGCTACATTTGAAGTGGACGAAGCTGGAAAGATTGTACAAACTTGGTATGGTAAAACAGTCATTTTTTCGGATCGTCGTTTTACTTATGAGGAAGTACAAGAAATTATTGAATCAAAGACCGGAGATCATCAAGATGAAATTTTATGGTTACATGAATACACCCAAAACTTAAGAAAAAAACGTTTTGATAATGGAGCAATCAATTTCTCTTCACAGGAAGTGCGCTTTACTTTAGATGCTACTGGAAAGCCAATAGGTATTACTGTAAAAGAGAGTAAAGCGTCACATCAATTGATCGAAGAATTGATGTTAAAAGCGAATCAATTGATTGCAGAAAAAATGGGCAACGTGAAGGTGAAGAAAGAACCAATTCCTTTCCCTTATCGTGTGCATGACCAACCAAATGAGGATAAATTAAATCCATTCGTGGTCTTTGCGAAAAAGCATGGGTATCCTTTTAATATAGATTCTCCCGAACATATCGCGCATAGTTTTAATAACTTAATGTTAGCTTCTAAAGGCAAGCCAGAACAACATGTATTAGAACAATTAGGAATCAGAACCATGGCGAAAGCGGTTTATACAATCAACAATATTGGCCACTATGGACTAGGCTTTGAACATTATTGTCATTTTACATCTCCAATACGTCGTTATCCCGATGTACTAGTACACCGAATTGTACAAAGTGTTTTAATGGGTAATGCTATGAATGATGAAGGTTTAGAAGAGAAATGTGTGCATTGTAGTATGCGTGAAAGAGCTGCAATGGAAGCAGAGCGTGCGGCTAATAAATACAAACAAGTGGAGTTTATGCGTGACTATTTAGGTCATAGCTTTGAAGGTATCATTAGTGGTGTATCTAGTTTTGGATTCTTTGTTGAAACTGTGGAGCACAAATGCGAAGGTTTAGTGAGCATCACAAGTTTATCAAAGTATGACGACTTTAAATTGATTGAAGCAGATTACGCCTTAGTTGGATCAAGATCTGGTCGCAAATTCAATATGGGCGATAAAGTGATTGTGAAAGTAGCTGCAGCCAATTTAGATAAACGACTATTAGATTTCGAATGGGAAATCAATGGCAGTGTAACGAAATAAGGCTTAGTAACTCGTTAATGTTTCTTGAAAAACAATTCCCTCCTGTGCTAAAGTTTTTAAGATCGGCTTGTAGATTCTTGCGTCAATAGGAATTTGCAAGCCGTTCATTTTTATTTCTCCTTTCAAATAAGCACATACGCCCATTGCAAGTGGTAGACCAACCGTTTTTGCCATCGCTGTATGGATTGCATCTTCCCCAGTCAATACCATACTGCTATCAATTTTAAATTGACGAGATCCAATACTGTATTCGATTTCATGTAACATGACCACTAAATCTTTGTCTGTTGGTTCTAATTTCCATTTGCCTTCTAATAGCCATTGTAAGATGGTTGCATTGGAATTAAATTGGATAGGAATTAATGTCAATTCAAATAAACCAATGAATTCAAGTTGTTGCTTAAGCGCAGGGTCTTGTAGGAATTTTGCCAATTGGTCTTCTAGTTCTTTTGCTTGTATATGTTGTTCAAACCAATTTTTAACAGTTGTTTGTGGTGTAATTGCAATAGCTGTTTCATCTGTTAATTGTAATTGTACAATTGCATCCCATCCAGCACAAAAAGCAGGATAGCGAAGGGTTGTACGTACAAAATCATTTACACCATGAAGCTTGTAAGTGTCTATATAGGATAAGGAATTTCTATTTGGATAATAGGCTAATGGACCTACGCCATTTACCTCCACAATGGGTGTTTGAGCAAAAATTTGACCATATGCTTTGTTCACATTTTCACCATTTTCTAAGTAAATCGCACCCGCTTTTCCTGCCAAAATAATGTTTCTTGGGTTCCAGCTAATTTTATAATGCCAAGGATTATCGTCACTCTCTGGGGCAACCAATCCACCGCAATGCGATTTAAAGCTTGTTATTTTGCCTCCTTTTTGATGAATCTCATCTATGATTGCCATGGCGCTCATATGGTCAATTCCGGGATCTAAACCCATTTCACAGAGAAATAAAAGGTTTTTTGCTTCAATTTCAGAAGCGATAGAGCGCATATTGTCGTCTACATAAGAAGCAGTGAATAAGGGCTTTTTAAATTCCAAACAATCCTTTGCCACTAAGAAATGAAGATTGGCAGGTAACATGGACACAACGATATCTGCATTTTGAACCAATTTTTTACGTTCCAATTCATTTTCTATATCAACGCCAATTGCGTTTCCGTTAGGTGCATTATTCCACTTCTTTTCTGCCGTATGGGCATCTCCATCAGCAAGGATGATATACCAGTCATTTTCTACTGCTTTTTGCTGTAAATATTGGATTAAAACTGTGGCAGATTTGCCTGCTCCAATAATGAGAATTTTTGGGCCCATTTTTGAATGTATAAGTGGTTAAAAATCTATTGGTTAAAGTTAGTATTTATTACCAGAAACTGTGGATAAAAATGTGTAAATCTATACTGATTTTTAGCATAAAAAAGGGGTCAAAAAGTTATCTTCGTAGACGCTCATTTTTTAGCTCTTTTTGGGCTTTAAAATTGGTCTAATTGAAATAATAATTATGGAAGAAAATTTAGGTGAAAATTTAGGTCTTGAACAGACCCAAGACAATGATCGTGTGATTAGAGTCAACATTGAGGAGCAGATGAAAACCTCCTATATTGACTATTCAATGTCTGTAATTGTAGGTCGAGCATTACCCGATGTACGTGATGGTTTTAAACCAGTACACCGTCGTGTATTGTTTGCCATGCATGAGTTAGGCAACAATAGCAATAAGCCTTATAAAAAATCTGCCCGTATTGTCGGAGAAGTGATGGGTAAGTTTCACCCGCATGGCGATACGGCAATTTATGATACTTTGGTGCGTATGGCACAGGAATGGACCATGCGTTATAAGTTGGTAGATGGCCAGGGTAACTTTGGTAACCAAGATGGTGATCCACCGGCAGCAATGCGTTATACGGAAGCACGTTTACAAAAGATTTCCGAAGCCATGTTGGATGATTTGGAAAAAGATACTGTTGATTATCAATTGAACTTTGATGATAGCTTATCTGAACCAAGTGTATTGCCTACAAGGATTCCACAGCTTTTAGTGAATGGATCTTCTGGTATTGCGGTGGGTATGGCGACGAATATGTTACCACACAATTTGAATGAAGTAGTGGATGGATGTATCGCCTACATCAACAATAAAGATATCACGATTGAAGAATTAATTTCTATTGTAAAAGCGCCCGATTTTCCTACTGGTGGGGTGATTTACGGTATGGAAGGAGTTAAACAAGGTTTAATGACTGGTCGTGGTCGTGTAGTTGTTCGTGGAAAATGTAATGTAGAAACGAAAGCGAATGGTCGTGAGATGATTGTGATCAACGAAATTCCTTACCAAGTGAATCGCGATCATTTAACAGATCGTATTGGTCAATTAGTAGTAGACAAAGTAGTAGAAGGGATCACACATGTAAACAACGAAAGTAATAAGCGTGAGGGAACCCGTATTGTCATTGAGTTACGTAAGGATGCTGTTGCGCAAGTGATCATCAACCAATTATTTAAATTCACAGAATTGCAAACCAGTTATGGTATCAATAATGTGGCGTTGGTAAAAGGTCGTCCTAGAATTTTGAACTTGAAAGATTTAATTTCAGAGTTCGTTGACTTTAGAATGGAAGTGGTGATTCGTCGTGCAAAATTTGAATTAAGAAAAGCAGAAGAGCGTGCACATATTTTAGAAGGATATTTGATTGCTTTAGATCATTTAGATGAAGTTATTCGTTTAATCAGAAGTTCAGCAAATCCAGAAGCCGCAAAAGAAGCATTAATAACAGCAGGATGGGGCATTACAGAGATCCAAGCGAAAGCAATTTTGGAATTAAGATTGCAACGTTTGACTGGTATGGAGCGTGAGAAAATCAAAGAAGAATTTGATCAATTGATGAAATTGATTGCTTCATTAAAAGAATTATTAGGTAGTGAACATTTACGTTTTGAATTAATCAAAACTGAATTATTAGAAGTAAAAGAAAAGTTTGGTGATGAGCGTAAATCAGAGATTCAATATTTAGCGGATGAAATGCGTATCGAAGATTTAATCGAAGAAGAAGATGTGGTGATTACCATTTCTCATTTAGGTTATATCAAGCGTACTTCTGCAACAGAATACCGTCAACAAAAGCGTGGAGGCCGCGGTGCTATTGGTTCTAAGACAAGAGAAGAAGATTATGTAGAGCATTTATTTATTGCTTCTACACATGACACCATGTTGTTCTTTACTGAAAAAGGAAGATGTTTCTGGATGCGTGTGTATGAAATTCCTGAAGGTGAAAAAACTAGTAAGGGTAGAGCGATACAAAACTTAATTCAACTTCCTCCAGACGATAAAGTAAAAGCAATTATCGAAGTGCGTAACTTGGCAGATAAGGATTATGTAAATAATCACTATATCATATTATGTACTAAGAAAGGGATCATCAAGAAAACTTGTTTAGAAGAATTTAGTCGTCCAAGAGTGAATGGTGTGAACGCCATCACGATTAATGAAGGCGATGAATTATTAGCAGCACGTTTAACAGATGGTAACAACGAAGTGATGATGGCTGTGAAGTCTGGTCGTGCGATTCGCTTCCCAGAAGAAAAAGTAAGACCAACAGGTAGAGGAGCGATAGGTGTTGCTGGTATCGAAGTGGATGATGAAACTGATGAAGTGGTTGGTTTAGTTTGTGTAAGCAGAGAGGACAAAGACCGTACCATATTGGTGGTGAGTCAACAGGGTTATGGTAAACGAACTCCAATTGATGATTACCGTATCACCAATCGTGGTGGTAAAGGTGTGAAAACCATCAATGTCACAGAAAAAACCGGAAGCTTAGTTGGAATCATGGATGTATTAGAAAAAGAAGATCTAATTATCACATGTAAATCTGGTGTAACCATAAGAACAAGCATCGCAGATATTAGAGAAGCGGGTAGAGCAACCCAGGGTGTGAAATTGATTCGTTTAGACGAAAGCGATGAGATTGCAGCCACTTCAAAAATCGAAGAACAAGATGTGCCAGAAGAAGGAACTCCTAAAGATGAAGGAACACCAACTGAAGAAGGAACTTCTGTAAATGACACTTTGAATAACGAAGGCGATGATACGCCAGAAGCATAAATTTTATAACTTTAGTACTTTAAAATAATCATTATGAAAAAATGGATTGGTGCAATGTTCTTAGTAACATTGATGCAAACAGCTTTTGCTCAAGACTTTAAAAAAGTAGAGACTAGCTTATTATTAAATAACTACGAAGCTGCCAAGACAGAATACGATAAAGCAGTTTCTAAGAAAGCAAGCTTAGAAACAACAGCAG
>JACCDV010303544.1_pt1 | contig 35347 bp, 32 predicted proteins | sample 7446131 | NCBI WGS metagenome assembly JACCDV01 (sample SAMN15323448, study PRJNA562643) | freshwater metagenome | isolation source: river surface water | place: USA:Blue River Watershed | collected 2017-08-17
GTGACCGCGGAGGGGTTCGAACCCCCAACCCTCAGAGCCGAAATCTGATATTCTATCCAGTTGAACTACGCAGTCAGGTTATTTACGATTTTTGATATACGATATTCGATTTAAGGTATACGATGTACAATATTACCTTCGCTCCGTTCGGCTTCGCCTCGGGTCGATTTACGAAATCAATTTAATCCTAAGATAATAATTTTTTTACAATAGTCGAGATGGTTTTTCCATCAGCTTTACCTGCTAATTCAGCAGAGGCTAATCCCATCACTTTGCCCATGGCTGCCATTCCTGAAGCACCATTGTCTGCAATAATTTTAGCCACCACAGTTTCTACTTCTGCTTCTGATAATTGAGCTGGTAAGAACTTCTCAATTACAGCCGCTTGTTCTAATTCAGGTGCTGCTAAATCTGGACGTCCTTGTTCTGTATAGATATTAGCACTGTCCTTGCGTTGTTTTACTAAACGTTGTAACAATTTAATTTCTTCTTCAGTACTAATTTCCTCTTTCGCTCCGCTTTCAGTTTGTGCTAAAAGTAAAGCTGATTTTACTGCTCTTAATGATTCTAGAGCTACTGTATCTTTGGCTTTCATGGCATTTTTAATTTCGTCCATGATTTGTGTGGCTAAACTCATCTTTTTATCTTTCTAATGGTGTTTGTATTGAGTTATAAATGTTTCAAAACCTTTTAAAGACGAAACACTTTGAACTAAGATTGGCAAATTTAGAATAATTTAACCGAACTAACAAAAGATTGATTGCATCTCCATATAATCCAAAAAAATAACCCAAAAATCGTTTGACTTTCGGGTTATCTTGGTATTGGTTAGCTCTCTAATATTAATCTACATTATCGTGTAAATACGAGTTGTTAGAGCGCAACTGCAAATCATTATTGCTGTCTGTTCCTACAGAAATTCTAGAATTTGTATTATTGATTTGATTGTTAGAAAGTTCTACCCCTAGTCTTTTGTATGCTGGTTCTTTCTCATACTCATCAATCTTAGACACGTTATTATGGAATTTGTAGTTGAATTCTTTTAACTTTCTTCTTCTTTCATCAGCACGTGCACGTAACGTTTCTTCTATTGTCATTTCCATTGGAGAAATTGACTCAAACTCTGTAGCAGCAATGGTTGACTCATCAATTTTTTTCATAGTAATATTCAACTCCTCTGGAACTACTTCAGCCACTTTTTCAGCTGGCTTAGACGCTACAAAATCGTGTTCTACTTCCATATATTCTTCTAACGAATGACGAATCACTCCGTTCTCGGCCACTTCGGTTACAGGAACAAATTGAACTGGATCTACCACATCAATATCATTAATTTCATTATGTGACAAATCAAAAACTACTTTGTTTTCTTCAACTACTGGCTCTGATTTAAACAATGGTAAATCAAACGAAAACGTAGCTTGTTCTTCTCTTTGAACTACTTTTGGTTGCACTGTTTCAATAGCGTGTTGCTCAGGTGTTGTGAAAGTAAAATCAATATCATTGATTGGCGAAACAATTTCAAAAGTAACATCTAAATTTTTGATAAATTCAGTCATTACCATTAAATCATTTTCATTTGTAATTGGCTCATAAGATGCTACTACTGGCTCAGCCACAACTTCGGCAACTGACTCTTCTTCTAACAATTCAAAAACAATACGCTCCTCAGTGGCAGCCACAGGTGTTTCTACGTTCAAATCAAATGTAGGCACTGATGGCTTTGATAAATTGTGTACAATTTTTTGTTCATCTTCTAAAGCATGAATGATCTTCTTTGGCTCTGTATTTACGATTTCGTTTTGTTGATCTAAATCAAAACCGGTAGCAATAACTGTTACTGCAATACCGTCACCAAGAGCCTCATCTTCACCAACTCCCATAATAATATTGGCATTGAAACCTGCTTCAGATTGAATATGATCATTGATTTCACCAATTTCATCCAAAGTAATTTCGTTAGTTCCAGAAACGATAAGCAACAATACGTTTTTAGCACCTGTGATTTTATTATCATTTAACAACGGAGAATCCAAAGCAGAAATAATAGCATCTTTCGCTCTTGTTTCACCTTCAGCTATTGCAGAACCCATAATAGCTGTACCACTATTAGACAATACCGTTTTAGCATCACGCAAATCGATATTCTGAGTATAGTGATGTGTAATTACTTCGGCAATACCTCTTGAGGCTGTTGCCAATACTTCATCCGCTTTTGAGAAACCAGCTTTGAAACCTAAGTTTCCATACACTTCTCTCAATTTATTATTATTAATAACTATTAACGAATCGACTTGTTTGCGCAATTTTTCGATTCCAATAATAGCTTGTTCTTGACGAACTTTACCTTCAAACATAAAAGGAATTGTTACAATCCCAACAGTAAGAATGTCACGTTCTTTAGCCAATTGAGCAATTACTGGAGCAGCTCCTGTTCCAGTTCCACCTCCCATACCAGCAGTGATAAAAACCATTTTAGTATTTTGGTCTAACATTTTTTCAATGTCAGAAATACTTTCAATAGCTGATTGTTGTCCTACATCTGGATTAGCTCCAGCTCCCAATCCTTCTGTTAAGTTTACTCCTAACTGAATTTTGTTAGGCACAGGACTATTCTGTAAGGCTTGTGAGTCTGTATTACAAACAATAAAATCTACCCCTTTGATTCCTTGCTTAAACATATGGTTGATGGCGTTGCTCCCGCCGCCTCCAACACCAATTACTTTGATTACATTTGATTGGTTCTTTGGTAAATCAAATGAAATACTTCCAAATTCTGAGTTGCTCATCATTTTATTTGGTTTTTGCTATTTGTTATTACTATTATACTGTTTTGGCTAAGCCTTTATTCTGCATTATCTAAAAATTCCTTGATTCTATCTACATATCTATCAAAAAATGATTTTCTAATTTTAGTTTCGGTTGATTCTGGATCATTTTGCACAACCTCTTTTTGTTCTACCACAATAGGAGGTGTTTCTGAAGGCGCTTTTACTTCAACTTCTGGGGCTTTGTACTCAGGAATTTCTGGGGCTGGAGCCTGAGTAATTTTAACAGCACTTTGGGTTTGATTTTGGATACTATTCATTACCAAACCAACTGCTGTTGCGTATAAGGGACTAGATATTTCTTCGCTTGAATTACCTGCCAAATGTTCATTTGGATAACCAATTCTTGTATCCATACCCGTGATAAATTCCACTAATTGCTTTACGTGTTGCAATTGCGAACCTCCACCTGTAAGAACAATTCCAGCAATTAATTTTTTTCTTGGGTCTTCATGACCGTATGCTTTTATTTCAACAAAGACTTGCTCAATAATTTCTACCACACGAGCGTGGATTATTTTAGATAAATTCTTTAATGAAATCTCTTTGGGCTCTCTTCCTCTCAATCCAGGAATTGAAACAATTTCATTTTCTTTATTTTCCCCTGGCCAAGCAGAGCCAAATTTTACTTTTAATAATTCTGCCTGTTTTTCGATAATAGAACAACCTTCTTTAATATCTTCTGTAATTACATTCCCTCCAAAAGGAATTACAGCCGTATGACGAATTATTCCGTCTTTAAAAATGGCTAAATCTGTCGTTCCACCTCCAATATCAATCAAAGCTACTCCAGCTTCTTTTTCTTCTTGGCTCAATACTGCATCAGAAGATGCTAATGGTTCTAGTGTCAAACCAGACAATTCGATACCCGAATCATGAATACAACGGCCTACATTACGAATAGAGGATGCTTGTCCCACCACCACATGAAAACTAGATTCTAATCGACCACCATACATACCTATGGGCTCTTTTATCTCAGCCTGTCCGTCAATTTTAAATTCTTGAGGCAACACATGGATAATTTCCTCTCCAGGAAGCATTGCTAGCTTGTTCACTTGATCAATTAGTAATTGTATATCATTACCTCCTATCACTTCTTCAGGATTACTCCTACTGATGTAATCTGAATGCTGAATACTGCGAATATGTTGTCCTGCAATTCCGACAACACAATCTTTTATTTTATAACCCGAGTTATTTTCAGCTTCTTTTACAGCGTGTTGGATTGACTGAATTGTTTGGGTGATATTATTCACAACACCCCTAGCCACACCTAAACTTTTGGATTTTCCAACACCCAAAATTTCTAGTTTCCCGTATTCATTTTTCTTGCCTATCATTGCAACAATCTTAGTTGTTCCAATATCAAGTCCTACTGCAATATTGTCTTTTTCCATTACCTCTTATTTTGTGCAAACTACTTGGTCCGTAAAACGGAGATCTATTTTTTTATATTTATACAACGAACTGTCAACAATTGCTTTTTGAAAAAATGCTTTGTAATTATTAATTTTTTGATTCACATTAATCGTTCCTCCAAAATCAATTTGAAAATCAAAATTTCTATTCAGCATTTTTAAGCTACCATTCCGCATAATTTGGATGGCAACGATATTTTTTTTCAAAAACTCATCGTCATAAATTTTTCGAAATAATGCTACTAAAGCTTCTTTGTTTTTTTGGTGAATTATACCAAAAACTAGCGGTACTCTCGCGGTAAAATTTACCGATAATGGCATTGTACTTCCCTTGTAATCAATATAAAAAGAACTCCTTCCGTCAAAAACTCTTGCTATTGGCGTTTTCTGTTTCACCACTGCTTTTAGCACTCCGTCAATCGTTACAAACACATCTGATTTTTCAATCATTTGGTTTGCATTGATGGTATTTTCTAATTTATTCAAATCTAATTTATCTTTTCGGATAGCTAAAGCCTCTCCATTTTTTTCTATTAACAATTTATTAACCGTTTCTTGTTTAATAAATGGATTGTTTTCTTCAACAAAAATTATTTTAGAACCTGTCAATTTTCTATTTCCATTTCTAGTTGACGCAAATGAAAACAAGAAAATCACTACGCCAAACATAAGTCCTAATCGAATTGTTAACCAATTAATTCTTTTCATACAATGCATTTTTTATTGATGGAACCATCTCTCCTAAATCTCCGGCTCCAATAGTTACAATTACCGTAGCATTGTCAGCTAGAATTACAGGAATCAATTCTTCTTTTGAAACCAATTTTTTAGCTGTATTTGTCATTTTACCCATCAACCATTCCGATGTAATTCCTTCCATTGGTAATTCGCGTGCTGGATAAATATCGAGTAAAATTACTTCGTCAAAATTGGATAAACTTTTAGCAAAATCATCTACAAAATCTTTTGTCCTACTAAAAAGATGTGGTTGGAAAATAGCCAATACTTTTTGATTAGGATACAACTCACGAACCGCTTGATGCACCGCATTAATCTCAGTTGGATGATGTGCATAGTCATCAATATAAACCAAATTTGAGGCCTTGATTTGATACGAGAATCGCCTTCTAATTCCTTTGAAAGAAGCTAGTGCTTTTGCGATAGCATCTGATGAAGTTCCAAACGTCTTAGCCATAGCCAAAGCCATCAATGCATTCATCAAATTATGTCTTCCTGGCAATCCAAAAGCAATATCCCGAATAATCTCAGTTGGTGTTTGCACATCAAAAACATAACTACCGTTTCCAACTCTCACATTGAAAGCTTTAAAAACAGCATCCTCATTCACTGCACAAGTCACCCCTTCAATTGGTAATTCTTTAGTAATAAATAATTGTGTTTTATCTTCTACTTTATTGGCAAATTCAACAAACGAAGCTTCTATCTCTTCACTCGTACCATAAATATCCAAATGATCTGCATCCATCGAAGTTACACACGCAATGTTGGGATGCAAGTGCAAAAACGAACGATCAAATTCATCAGCTTCAACTACCGTAACTGTTTTTCCAGTTCCAATTAAATTAGAATTGTAATTTTCAACTATTCCGCCCACAAAAGCAGTTACATCGGCTCCACTTTCAAATAAAATATGACCTAAAATACTTGAAGTAGTTGTTTTTCCATGTGTGCCAGCAACAGCAAAACAAAACGTATCTTTAGTAATAATACCCAAAACTTCCGCTCTTTTTTTCACCACATAATCACGCTCTAAAAAGTAATTCCATTGCGAATGAGATACAGGAACGGCTGGCGTAATAATCACCAACGTATTTTCTACATAATACTCTTTTGGAATCAAATCAATACGATCTTCAAAATGAATTGCTATTCCACTTGCAATTAATTCGTCTGTGAGCATGGATGGAGTTTTATCGTAACCCGAAACATTTTTTCCGATGGTTTTAAAATAACGCGCCAAAGCACTCATTCCGATTCCTCCGATTCCTATAAAATAGACGTTATGTATTTGATTTAAGTTCATTTCTTCTGACAACTCCAACGCTAAAGCGTTCCGTTTTTATTATTTAATTAATTTGATAATCTCTTCTACAATGGCTTTGGTTGCATTAGGCAAAGCCAATTTTTTAATATTTTGACTCAATTCTTGTTGTTTGCTTTCATTGACAATCAAATCTGAAAGAGTCGATTCAAAAGTGGTATCCAACTCGCTTTCACGAATCAAAATAGCCCCTTTTTTATCAGCAACCGATTTAGCATTTTTTGTTTGATGGTCTTCAGCAACATTCGGAGACGGAATAAAAACAACCGGTTTCCCTACGATACATAATTCAGAAACCGAAGAAGCTCCAGCTCTTGAAATTACAATATCTGCTGCCGCATACACTAAATCCATTCGTTCTATAAACGCCATCACTTGAACATTAGCCGAATTGTATTTTTGGTATTCTTCAAAATACAATTTCCCACATTGCCAAAGCAATTGTACATTTTGCGAAGCAAAAAACTCCAATTCTTTATCAATCAATTGGTTCACACGACGCGCACCTAAACTTCCTCCTAAAATCAAAATTGTTTTTTTGTTCGGATCTAAGTTAAAATGAGTAATACCTTCGGCTCTTTTACTTTCCACATCAATTAAATCTTGACGCACCGGATTGCCTGTCAAAACCATTTTTTCTTTTGGAAAAAAGCGTTCTAAATTTTCATAAGCCACGCAAATTGCATTGGCTTTCTTACTCAATAATTTATTAGTTATTCCAGGAAAAGAATTTTGTTCTTGAATTACAGTAGGGATTCCTTCATTATTTGCCATTTGCAATAAAGGGCCACTTGCAAAACCCCCTGTTCCAATTACTACATCTGGTTGAAATCGTTTTATAATTTGTCTCGATTTCAGCAAACTACTCAATAATTTTACTGGGAACAACAAATTATCAAAAGTCAATCGTCTTTGTAAACCAGCAATCCAAAGTCCTTGTATTGGGTAACCCGCTTGAGGCACTTTTTGCATTTCCATTTTATCCTGAGCACCAACAAAAAGAAATTCGGCAGTCGGGAAACGAGATTTCAATTCATTAGCGATAGCAATTGCTGGGTAAATATGACCTCCTGTTCCTCCTCCGCTTAGTATGAATTTGTATGTTCTCATTATTATTTGCTATTTATTGATGACTACATTCATTGGGTTATTTGAACTGTCCTGAATGGAATAATTGTCTACTACTTTATCGTCTTCGTCTAATTGTTGGTCTATTAACTTTTGAAGTGCTTCTTCTCGTTTGGCCGCTTCTTTTTGTTCTTGTTCTATTTCTTCTTCCTTCTTGGTTACATTGATAATTATTCCAAGTGCAAAACATGTCATCCAAATAGAGCTCCCTCCACTACTTATCAGTGGTAATGTTTGTCCCGTTACAGGCAATAACTCCACTGCAACTGCCATATTAATCAAGGCCTGAAATATCATTGGAAAACCTAAACTAATGACGACAAGTTTCCCAAAAAGTGTATTGGCTTTATGGGCTGCGACTACAAATCGGAACAGCAATAAAAGATACAATCCTAATACTCCAAGTCCTCCAACTAATCCATATTCTTCTACAATAATGGCATAAATAAAATCGGAAGAAGATTGAGGTAAAAAGTGTCTTTGTACACTTTTTCCTGGACCAACACCTGTAAAATTACCTGAGGCAATTGCGGTTTTTGCCGCCTTAATTTGATATTCGTCTTCGCCTGGTTTATCAGAACTGAAATTTTCTAAACGACTACCCCAAGTCCCAACTCTATTAAAGAATTTAGAATCAGGAAACGCTTTTGAAATAAGAACAAAAAACACCAATCCTGCTATTGCCACCCCAATGATGAATCCGATATATTTTATTGGGTATTTCCCAATGAACGCTACCATAACTACCATAGCAAACATTAATGCAGTAGTAGAAAAGTTAGCGGGTAATATCAACGCAAGCGTAATAAATACAGGTACCCAAAGTTCTAATAATGAGGTTTGAAATGTGATGGGAGTTTCCCTTGTTTTCGACAAATAGCGCGCTACATAGATGTACAATATAATAGCCGCAATTGATGACGTTTGAAATGAAATTCCGATAAATGGCACTTGCAACCAACGACTGGCATTGGCGCCACCAATATGTGTCCCTTTGAAAAGCGTAAGTGCTAAAAGTCCCCAAACAAACGGTAATCCTATTCGAGAAATCACTCTGAAATAATGGTAGGGCACTTTGTGTACAAAGTAAATAATCATAAAACCCATTCCTAAATGAGCCAAATGCTTCACTAAATACCCTAACGTATTTCCATTACCCCCCCGACCAAATGCTAAATTAGTACTAGCGCTAAAAACAGGCATAAAGGAAAACAAAGCTAATAAAGCCAAAAATGACCAAATTACCTTATCTCCTTTTAGATTGCTTAATAGCTGTTTTAATTTCATAGTGCTCAAAGTCTAATTATAGCTTTAATTTACAAATTGTATACGGCTTGTTTGAATTGTCTTCCTCTATCTTCATAGTTTTCAAACAAATCAAAACTAGCACAAGCTGGAGATAATAAAACCGTATCTCCTTTCTCTGCCATATGCTGTGCCATTCGAACAGCATCAACCATATTATCTACTTCTACCATCACATCAACTACATTACCAAAAGCATCGATAATTTTTTTATTATCTACCCCAAGACAAATAATCCCTTTTACCTTTTCATTAACTAAAGACATCAACTCATTATAGTCGTTCCCTTTATCCACTCCCCCAACAATCCAAACCGTTGGTGTAGTCATACTATCCAAAGCAAAGAAAGAAGCGTTCACATTAGTTGCTTTAGAATCGTTGATGTATTGCACGTTCTGAATTTTCAATACCTTCTCTAAACGGTGTTCAACACCTTGAAAATTAGACAAACTCTCTCTAATGGTTGCATTCCTAATTTGCATTAGTTTTGCAACAGAAGTAGCCGCCATGGCATTCTTCATATTGTGCTTTCCTTCTAATGCAATTGTGGTAGTTTCCATTGAAAATTCTTCGTGATTCATCATCTTTACTTCCATTTTATTATCTTTTATAAAGGCTCCTTCTTTGAAAATTTGGTTCAACGAGAAAGGAATTAATGTTGCTTTTGTTGTATTTTTTGTTAACCAATTGGCTATTGCCTCATCCTCGGCATCATAAATCAAAAAATCTTCTTCGGTTTGATTCATTGTTATTCTAAACTTTGAATCGATATAATTTTCATACTTGTACTCGTAGCGATCTAAATGATCTGGGCTGATATTAGTAATGATTGCAATATGTGGTTTATAATTTATAATTCCGTCTAACTGAAAACTACTCAATTCTAACACGTACGAATCAAAATCGTTTTCTGCTACCTGCCAGGCAAAACTCTTTCCTACGTTTCCTGCCAAACCTACATTTAGCCCTGCCGATTGTAGTAAATGATAGGTTAACATTGTAGTGGTAGTTTTTCCATTACTTCCTGTAATTCCTATTGTAATTGCATTGGTAAAAGCTGCGGCAAACTCAATTTCTGAAATTACTTTCACCCCCCTTTCTATTAGCTTTTTTACAATGGGTGATTTGTCTGGAATTCCGGGACTTTTCATAACCACATCGGCATTCAAAATCAAGGATTCTGTATGCGTTTCCTCCTCCCAATCTATCGCATTATCAGTAAGAACTTGTTTGTAATTGTCTTTTATCTTTCCAAAATCAGATACAAAAACCTCATATCCTTTTTTCTTCCCAAGGATGGCTGTACCTACTCCGCTTTCGCCTCCTCCTAAAACTACCAGTCTCATCTATCTTAGTTTTAAAGTCACAATAGACAGAATGGCCAACATGATTGCTACTATCCAAAATCGGGTTACAATCTTGCTTTCGTGATAGCCTTTTTTCTGATAGTGATGATGTAACGGGGACATCAAGAATATTCTTCGACCTTCACCAAAACGTTTCTTAGTGTATTTGAAATAAGCAACTTGCAGCACTACTGATAAATTTTCGGCCAAGAATATTCCGCATAACAACGGAATCAACATTTCTTTACGAACCGCTATGGCTAAAACTGCAATAATTCCTCCTATTGTTAAACTTCCTGTATCCCCCATAAAAACAGAAGCGGGATACGAATTGTACCAAAGAAATCCTATCAATGCTCCAACAAAGGCAGAAATAAAAACAGTCATTTCTCCTGAATTTGGGATATACATAATGTTCAAATAATTGGAAAAAATAATATTTCCCGAAAGAAAAGTAAAAATACCCAAGGCCAAAACTGAAACTGCTGAAGTCCCAGCTGCCAGTCCGTCTATCCCATCCGTTAAATTCGCTCCGTTAGACACCGCAGTAATAATAAAAATTACTACTGGAATAAAGATTAGCCAAGCCCAATTCTGATATCCTTCGCCTGTCCAAGCCAATACTTCGGCATAATCAAACTCATTATTTTTAAAAAATGGAATTGTAGTGGCTGTTGATTTAACTTCAATTGGTGCTTGAACTATTGAACTAAGAGCAGCTTGTTTAATAACTGGAGAATTTGCTGCATTTTTCAATACAGTAACTGCAGGACTAAAATAAAGTACTGATCCCACAATTATCCCCAATCCTACTTGACCAAATACTTTGAAAATTCCTTTTAATCCTTGTTTATCTCTCTTGAATATTTTTATGTAATCATCAATGAAACCTATAGTTCCCATCCATAAAGTGGTAACGATAAGCAATACGATATAAATATTGTGCAATTTGGCAAATAGCAAAACAGGCAACAACGTAGCAAAAATGATGATTAACCCTCCCATTGTTGGCGTTCCAGCTTTTTCATTTTGTCCTGCCAAACCTAATTCACGAACCGTTTCTCCTACTTGTTGATTGCGTAAAAAATTAATTATTCTCTTTCCATAAATAGTAGATAATAATAACGAAAGTATAAATGCCAAACCTGATCTAAACGTAATGTACTGAAAAACTCCTGTTCCTGATACATTTAAGGTTTTATCTAAATATTCAAATAAGTAATATAGCATAATTTTCTATTTATGGAGTTGTTCTAATAGTTCTTTAACCGTTTTCATATCATCGAAATCGTGGCGAACACCATTGATTTCCTGATACGTTTCATGCCCTTTTCCGGCGATTAAAATAATATCGTTCGATTGCGCTAATTGACAGGCTGTTTTAATGGCTTGTTTTCTGTCTGTAATTGACAAAATTCTCTTGAAGTTTTGAGGCGCTACACCTTGTTCCATTTCACTAATAATTACTTCGGCCTCTTCATTCCTAGGATTGTCTGATGTAAAAATTGCCTTGTCACTCAAGTCAGATGCAATTCCTCCCATAACGGGACGCTTGGCTTTATCTCTGTTTCCTCCGCAACCCACTACTGTAATCAGTTGTTCGTTTTTGGTACGGATATCATTAATTGTTTTCAATACATTCTCTAAAGCATCTGGCGTATGAGCGTAATCAACAATTGCAGTAATATTGGCATTCGAAACTATATATTGGAATCGACCAGAAACACTTTCTAATTCAGATAACAAACGAAGTGCATCCAAACTCTCCATTCCTAACTCAACCGCTGTTCCGTAAATAGCTAATAAATTATAGGCATTGAATGTTCCTATTAATTTTACCCAAACTTCATTGCCATTTATCTTTAATAACAAGCCTGATAATTGACTTTCTAAAATTTGCGCTTTATAATCTGCATACGATTTTAAGGCATAGGTACATTTTTTAGCTATAGTATTTTGCAACAAAACAGATCCATTTTTATCATCTATATTAGATAAAGCAAAGGCCGTTTTTGGCAAATGGTCAAAAAATGATTTTTTCACATCTCTATACTCCGCAAACGTAGCGTGATAATCCAAATGATCGTGTGATAAATTAGTAAATACACCTCCAACAAAGTGCAGTGCTTCAGTACGTTTTTGATGAATTCCATGAGAACTCACTTCCATAAAACAATATTCAACACCAGCAGTTATCATTTCTGCCAGATACTGATTAATTGTAATTGAATCTGGCGTGGTATGAGTCGCTTTATACACTTGCTCATTAACCATTATTTTTACTGTAGAAAGCAAACCTACTTTGTATCCTGCCTTAATATACATTTGGTACAACAAAGAAGCAATGGTTGTCTTACCATTAGTTCCTGTCACTCCAACCAATTTTATTTTTTGGGATGGATTGTCAAAATAATTAGCTGCCATTGTCGCCAAGGCCGAGTTAGTATCTTTTACTTGAATGTAAGTAACTCCATCAACAATAGTTTCAGGAAGCGCATCACAAACAATGGCTTTTGCTCCCAATTCAATTGCTTTACCAATAAAATCGTGACCATCAGAAATTGTTCCTCGAATAGCTACAAAAACATCATTTGATTCTATTTTTCTCGAATCAAAATCAATCTTACCTATAGTAATTTCTGTCGAACCCTTAACAGCTTCGATGGCAACTTTATACAATATGTCTTTAAGGATACTCACGATAATTCTAATACTATTGTTGATTTTTTACCTATACTTTGACCTGCCTGAAGGGACTGTTTCTTTACTTTCCCTATACCTTTAATTTTAACTCTGATACCTAAATTTTCCAAAAGTGCTACTGCATCCATTCCCGACATTCCTTTAACATCTGGCACTACATTTTGTTTCTTCTGTGAGTGAGCATAATAGGCATTATAATCCGTTTCCTGTTTTGGAATTTTTCTATCGATTTTTTTAATTTCATTAGTAGAAGGAGCATCTGTAAATATTTTTTGAGCAATGCGTTTAAAAACTGGACCCGCTACATCGGCACCATAATAATTATTATGAGCTGTATTAGGTCTATGCACCATAACGATACAAGTGTACTGTGGCTTATTAGCTGGAAAGTACCCTACAAATGAAGATGCGTAGTACAAGCCTGTACCTGATTTACTTCCGTAACCCATTTGAGCTGTTCCCGTTTTTCCAGCCATTGGAAACTCTTTCGTATACAATGATTTAGCAGTTCCTCGTTTCACAACGTTTTCCAACAAAGCGCGTACTTTTTTTAATGTTTCTGGAGAACAAACCTTTGGATTCATTACCTGAGTATCAAATTTCTTAATAGTGGTATTCCATTTTTTGATTTCAGAAACTAATTGTGGTTTTACCATTACTCCGTTGTTTGCAACTGAATTGTAAAAAGTTAAGGTTTGCATCGGCGTGATAGTAATACCATAACCAAAAGCCATCCATGGAAGTGAAATTTTGGACCATCTCGCCTGGCCAGGTTTCGGTATTACAGGTGTAGCTTCTCCTTTTAATTCTAATCCAACTTTTTTATCTAATCCCCAATCTTCGATATGTTTTATAAATTTCGAAGGGTTATTTTTGTAATTTTTATAGACTGATTGTACCATTACTGTATTCGAAGAAACTTCAAATCCGTGTCCTAAAGAAACTTTTCCCATGCCAAGATGAGAATCTCTGACCGATTTTCCATGTATTTTAACGACTCCACCGTTCGCATCAAAAACAGTACTTGTGTCAGCGACTTTGTCTTCCAAAACTGCCATCAAATCAACTAATTTAAAAGTAGATCCTGGATCGTGGGCTTCTGTAATAGCATAATTCAATGTTTCATTATAAGTACCATCACTTAGTCTACCTAAGTTTGATATGGCCTTAATGTGACCCGTTTTAGTTTCCATTACCACAACACACCCATGTTCTGCTTCGTATTCTTCCAATTGTTTTAATAGAGCATGGTGTGCTATATCTTGTATAAAAACATCTATTGTTGAAATAACATCATACCCATCAATTGGATCTACTTCATTCAAATCTCGAATGGGTTTCCACTGTCCTTTGGCAATTTTTTGTTTTAAAATCTTCCCGTCTTTACCGTTCAAATATTTTCTGTAAGCCCATTCAATTCCTTTTCCATCGAGAGTGCTATCCGGTTTCATTCTTTCGTAACCAATGGTTCGCTCAGCAATTTTACCTATTGGGTACTCTCTAATGTTTTTTTGCGCAACAATAATACCTCCCTTGTTGGCACCTTCTTTAAAAAGAGGAAACTTTTTTATCTTAACATAATTTGTGTAATTCAAATTACGAGCAATTAAAAAGTATCTATTATGTTTAGCCCTAGCTTTTCTTAATTCATTTTCATAAAAATGAGACGGTTTCCCTAAAAGATACGCTAACGAATCTGCCAAAGAATCAACAGCTCTTTGAAACAATTCTGTTTTAGGTGCCATGGCATCAAAACGAATTTCATAATTAGGAATCGAAGTTGCTAACAAACTCCCATCAGCAGAATAAATATTACCCTTATTAGCCGGTATAACAAAATTTTTAACGGTCTTTTCTTTTGCTAGCTTTCTATAATAAGCTCCTTCTACCCATTGTATATTAGTCAATTTTACAACAATAGCTACAGCCATCAAAAACATAGCTAAAGCCACTAGATAAATTCTATTAGAAATATGTTTATCTTCTACTGCCATAATCGACTAAAAAATCCTTTTTCTTCTTCTTTTTTTACTTTTATTTTAACGGGAGGAACCGTTGATGGTTTTATTTGCTTTGCTTCCATTTTTTTAGCAATTGTTGACTCCATCTTCAACTTCATTAATTCTGAACGTCTATCTACAAATTCTGAACGCAATTCTTTAACTTCATTGGTTAACGCTGCTATTCTATAAACTTTTTGCTCGTAACTTTGTGTATTAGCAATCATTGTAATAGCAAGCAGTATAATAAATACGATAAATCGCCAGTTTTTTATTGAATCCTCATCGAGAAGAAACCTTGCTTTTAATATACTATATACACCATTTTTCATTCTATATCTTTTCTGCAATTCTTAACTTAGCACTACGCGCTCTGTTATTTTCTTTTATTTGTTGATTATTCGGAACAATTAACTTTCCAACTGTTCGGAACGGTACAGAAAAATTTCCGAAAAAATCACGCTCCGGCTCTCCTTCAAACATCCCATTTTTAATAAATCGTTTCACTAATCTATCCTCAAGAGAGTGATACGAAATAATACTCAATCTCCCCCCTGGCTTCAAAATTTCTAATGATTGTTCTAAAAACTCTTTCAAGACATCCATTTCTTGATTTACCTCTATTCGGATTGCTTGATACATTTGAGCCAAAATCTTATGACTTTTATGGGTTGGTAAAAAACGACTTAACACCTGTTTTAACTGCTCGGTATTACGAATGGGCTGTTTTTCTCTTGCCTCTAAAATCACTCTAGCTATAGCCGGAGCATTCTTCAATTCTCCATAATCCAAAAACACCCTACGTAAATTTTCTTCGTCATACTCATTAACCACGCGATAAGCACTCAAATCATTTTTCTGACTCATCCTCATATCCAGCTCAGCATCAAATCGTGTAGAAAACCCTCTTTCTGCCACATCAAATTGATGAGACGAGACACCTAAATCACCTAAAATCCCATCTACCTCCTTAACATTATAAAATCGTAAGAATCGTTTTATAAATCTGAAGTTTTCATTAATCAAGACAAACCTTTCGTCTTGTATTGCGTTTGTTAAAGCGTCTTCATCTTGATCAAAAGCAAACAATCTTCCGTTAGGCCCCAGCCTTTTTAATATTTCTTTGGAATGTCCGCCTCCGCCAAAAGTAACATCTACATAAATTCCATCAGGTTGTATATCTAATCCATCAACCGACTCATGAAGCAAAACGGGATTATGATATTCCATTATCGTCATCATTTACATTACCCATCACATCCTCTGCTAAATCAGCAAAATCAATATCTTCTCCATTTATTGATTTTTCATACAAATCCTTATCCCATATTTCAACAATAGTTACCGCTGAAGAAAAAACAACATCTTTAGTAATACTTGCAAAACCTATCAAATCTTTAGGAACTAATAACCTACCCAAAGCATCTATCTCAACTACCTTAACTCCTGCCGTAAAACGACGAATAAAATCATTGTTCTTCTTAACAAAACGATTCAACTTGTTGATTTTTTGCATCATTACATCCCATTCTTGCATAGGATACAACTCCAAACAAGGCTGAAAAACAGAACGTTTCAATACAAAACCTTCTTGCAACGAAGATGCCAATTGCTTTTTCAAAGGAGAAGGCATCAAAACCCTTCCTTTTGCATCTACTTTACATTCGTATGTTCCAACTATTGTGTTCAAAAAAATTATTTTAAATGATACAAAGCAAAAATATAAAATATTTTACCACATTTTACCACAAAATACCACTTTGTTAATAAGTTTACCCACTTTACCCCTAAAACCCTTATTTTCTATACAATCAAGAGGTTAAGTTTAATTTAACTTTTTTATAAATTTTGTTAAAGACTTGACCTCACAAAAAAGAACTTATCCTATTTTTTACCATAAAAAGAGACTTATAGATGGAAAAAATCTAATCAGAAATCGATTTTTATGTATTAAATCCTATATTTGTCAAAATTGAAAAAATAGGGATCCGAAAAAATGGAAGAACACTATAAAAAAGAAGGCAAATACAGTTATTTTGAAGCCGGAGAAGGGACTCCAATCGTTATTTTACACGGTTTAATGGGAGGATTAAGTAATTTTGACGGCGTTGCTAATTACTTTTCTAACAAAGGCTATAAAATAATCATACCCGATTTACCTATTTACACCCAAAATATTTTAAAAACTAATGTCAAAGCTTTTGCTAAATACGTAAAAGACTTCATTACTTTTAAAGGACTTGATAATGTAATTTTATTAGGGAATTCTTTAGGCGGGCACATTGCTTTATACCACACTAAAATGTATCCAGAGAAAGTGGCTGGGTTAGTCATTACAGGAAGTTCTGGGTTATACGAAAGCGCTATGGGAGACAGCTACCCAAAAAGAGGAGACTATGAATACATCAAGAAAAAAGCTGAAGACGTTTTTTACGATCCAAAAGTAGCAACTCCTGAACTTGTTGATGAAGTATATGCCTCTGTTAACGATAGAATTAAACTAATTAAAACACTTACAATTGCTAAAAGTGCCATACGTCACAATATGGCTAAAGACCTTCCAAAAATGAAGGTACAAACTTGTATCATTTGGGGTAAAAACGACAAAGTAACCCCCCCTGAGGTAGCCGAAGAATTTCATAATTTATTACCTAATTCAACTTTATATTGGATTGATAAATGCGGGCATGCTGCTATGATGGAACATCCTGACGAGTTCAACAGAATTTTAGAAGAATGGTTCAAAACTATTTATAAATCTGTAGTGTAGACCTTGAAAAATTAGTCATGAAAATTACTAGCGCCGAATTTATTATTAGCAATTCGCAGGTTGATAAATGTCCGAAAGATTTTTTACCTGAATACGCCTTTATTGGGCGTTCAAATGTGGGTAAATCTTCCCTCATCAACATGTTAACTAATAATAAAAATTTAGCCAAAACTTCTGGAAGACCTGGAAAAACCCAATTGATAAACCATTTTTTAATTAACAAAAATTGGTTCCTAGTTGATTTACCTGGTTATGGTTATGCCAAAGTTTCTAAGAAGACAAAATCTATTTTTCAGCAATTTATTACTGATTATTTTGAAAATAGAGAACAACTAGTTTGTGCTTTTGTACTCATTGATATTCGACATGAAGCCCAAACCATTGACATTGAATTCATGTCTTATATGGGCGAAAGCGAAATTCCATTTTGTATTATTTTTACCAAAGCAGATAAAATAAGCAAAACTAAAATCGATTCGCATATTGCTGCTTATAAGAAGAAAATGTTTGCTAATAACTGGGCCGAAATGCCTCAGTATTTTGTAACTTCTTCCACTGAAGCCATAGGAAAAGAAGCTCTTTTGGACTATATAGACGAAGTTAATCAGGAGGTTTTTAAAAGTCAAAACGAATTTTAATTATTTTTATAAAAACAAAAAAAACCAAAACAATACGTTTTGGTTTTTTTTGTTGAAGTAAATGAGAATTTATTTGGTTAACTCTAATTTCTCTGCAAAATAATCGCAAAAATCTTTCATAGTAGCTGCCATCTTCTCATCATCAGTAGCACGCTTAAATGTGTCAGACATAGCAACTAAAGTTTGATGAAAGAAAATCTTCATTTCATCTACAGGCATATCTTTAGTCCATAAATCTATTCGCATCGTTTCTTTTGCTTTGCTATCCCAAATAGACAGCATTATGGCTTTTGCCTCTTCTTTAGTAACACCTCCATCTGCGGCTGTCCAAGACAGCTTTTCAGGAACACGATTAGCATCTAGCTCAATCTCAAATTTAATTTCTGAAGTGATCGTTTCTGACATTATTTCTTTGGTTTATATTTAGACTTTTCAAATAATTCTTTGGCTGACATCTTTAACAAATCTGTTAAAGGAACAGCGTTATTTTCTGCAAATGAACGAACAATTTGCCATCCCATCCAAGCCCCAACTTGACCTGGGGATTCATTATCTATTTCTAAATAAAATTTAGAAAATGGTGCTGGATCAATAAATCGGGAGCTCAACTTAGAATCATCGTTATACAAAAGATTATTCTCTAAAAAGTATCTCCAAATATACATCTGGTTTTCCTGACACCAAGTAATCTCCTCGGGAGTATAGCCTATTTTTTCTGCATCAGTATAGTTTGGCAACAATACATCTTTAAGATACAATTGTTTTCCATAATACACCATTTGTCCAAGCAGCGTTTTGTCTTTATTAATTCCTAATTTACTAGTCGCAAAACTAGAAACAACATCTGGCATAATTTGTCTTTGCTCAAAATTTTGTTTTATGTACTTCGGAAATTCATAAAATTTATGATTTTTTCCCAAATACAACTCAAGCGAAACAATTACCAAACTATCCGCATAAATTGCTTTATTAGTATAATCCATTTCTGCAATAACAGTAATCAATTTAGGTGTTCTTGTTTTAGGAAAATAATGCTTAATATGCTTCAATAAGGCAACTAATTCTGAATGAACAGGCTGTATATTACTATATTTTTTTTGGACTTCTTTATACAATTCCCTCCACAACGGATGTTGAATTTTATTAATCCAAACGCTATCTGGAACACCAATAGGAAAGAAGAAAGGATATTGCTTTTTAATTGCTTGCAAATCTTTTGGCTTAGACTCAAAAAAAACACTATCAAAGCGCTCTACTTTGATTTCCATAGGGATTTTTTCTACCGTTTTTTCTACTGCTGATTTTTTATCACATGAAAAAAACAAGGGACAAAAAACAAACAAATACAGGTATTTTTTCATAAAAATAAATTTGTCATTAGTCTTCCATTCCGATTTATTGATACAAAAATCTTTGATGGAATTTCATATTTATTAGTTAAATTTGTTTCCAAAGTTGTCAGGAAACAGATGAAAATCAAAAATAGTTTTGCAAATATACATTCCTGCTTTTTAATACTTAGATTATTATGTCGAAAAAAAGTACAATTCAAGTCGAAAAAGTGAATACATTTATTGTTGATTGGTTAAAATCTTATGCTACTAACGCAAAAGTAAATGGTTTTGTTGTAGGGATTTCGGGAGGAATTGACTCTGCAGTTACATCAACACTTTGTGCTCAAACAGGATTAAAAGTAGTATGTGTTGAAATGCCTATTCATCAAGCAGAAAGTCAAATTAATCGTGCAAAAGAACATATTGATCAATTAATGAAACGTTTTTCTAATGTTTCCCGTGCCGAATCAAATTTGACTTCGGTTTTCGAAACTTTTAAAAAAGTACTTCCAAATGACACCCAAGAACACCAACTCAATTTAACCTTAGCTAATACTCGCGCCAGAATTAGAATGACTACCCTATACTATTATGGAGGAATTTATGGCTTATTAGTAGCCGGCACTGGAAATAAAGTAGAAGATTTTGGAGTTGGGTTCTATACAAAGTATGGCGATGGTGGAGTTGACTTAAGCCCTATTGCCGACTTAATGAAGTCTGATGTTTTTGCTTTAGGAGCTTTTTTAAAAGTTCCTGAATCAATATTAAATGCATCTCCTACTGATGGACTATTTGGTGACGACAGAACTGATGAAGATCAATTAGGAGCTAGTTATGACGAATTAGAATGGGCTATGCTACAAGACGAAAAAGGAAAATCAGCACATTCTTTTTCAGGTAGAGAACAAGCAGTTTTTGAAATCTACAAACGCTTAAACACTGTAAATCAACACAAAATGAAGCCTATTCCTGTTTGTATTATTCCAGAATCGTTAAAATAATACATTTTAACTGATTTGCAGTTATTTAGATAATTTATTTGTTACTTTTACAGCTCCAAAAACAATAAATTATTAATTCTTAAAAACAACATTATGATTAAGGTATGTGTCGCCGATAATTATCCTGTGGTTCATTTTGGAATAAAATCCTATTTCAAAGATCACAAAGAAATTTTAATTGTCGCCAATATTGGAAATTTTTCCATGCTTAACGAGATTCTTTTAGAAAAAGAAATCGACGTTTTATTGTTAGATTTAGAACTAGAAGGTTTGTCTAGTATTATCACTATAAAATCAATTATTAAAAATTTCCCAAATACTAAGATTATCATTTATAGTGGACTTCCTGAACAAATTTATGCGCCAAACGTAATCAAAGCAGGGGGGGCTGGGTTTGTACACAAAAACGAAAAATTAGAAACTCTAGCAGATGCCATCATTAAAGCACATGAAGGCAAAATTGTAATGAACGAAGAAATCAAAAAAAGCTTTGCCTTACTCGCTAAAAAAAGCAAAAGCGAACGATTGTATCGTAAACTATCTAATCGAGAAATTGAGGTGCTACGTTATTTAAGTGATGGGAAGAAAAACCACGAAATTGCTGATATTCTTCATTTAAATGAAAAAACAATTAGTACTTATAAATTACGATTACTTACTAAATTAGATGTAACAAATTTAGTTGACCTAGTAAACAAAGCTAAATCATTAGAAATTGTTTAAATCAATAACAAAGTATATTTAAATAAAAAATGAAAGTCAATGACTTTCATTTTTTATTTAAATATAAGTAGATCTAATTCTACCTATTGTTGCCGTTAAATTAACTTTTAATTTATTATAATCATTAACCAATACTTTTAATTCTTCTTGTTCCACTTCTGACTTATTAGAAAATTCATTCATCAAGTCTACAATTAATTTATTAATTAAATACTCTCGCATCGAAATAATTATTTCTGAAGTATATTGACTTATGGTTTCTTTCTTTTGTTTAACAAAAATATTCTGCCCATCCCAATTGTGTAGATTAAGTCGTTCCTCTTCCATTAAAATATCCGTAACTTCCTGTGTAAAAGCTTCAGGTAAATGTTTTAGATAGTTTTTAATTCCAGAATTTTCATTTTGCAAATAAAAATTAATCAAATCATTAAATAACGACCGAAACAACGGATTTGCTAACTCCACTTCATCCTCTTGTAAACTGAGATAAATACGTTGGTATACTTTGTATTGTTTTTTTTCTAATACCTGTTCAATTTCTCCTTCTGAATTTGTTTTTAAAAGAACATCCTGAAACTCCTCCAATGTATCCCCATAAAGCAACAATATTTCTATTATTTTTCGCTCAAGATGGTATAAAATATCTATTTTTTCAGTCTGGACAGGAGTTTCATTCTTAACTATTTCAAAAGCTTTTTGTTCTTGCTTTTGTTTCTTCCCTACCTCCGCAATATCCTTTTGTACCAACTGCGCTAAAGTACTCACCAAAACCTGCTCTGAAATATCCATTATTCGGGAACATTCCTGAATATAAATCTCTCTTTGAATTCGATCAGGAATTTTAGAAATACTATGTACCATATCCCGAATCAGATCGGCCTTTTTTATAGGGTCATTCTTAGCTTCTTCCATTAAAAGGGAAGCCTTGAACTGAATAAAATCTTTTGCATTATTCTCAAGATAGGCTACTAAATCATCGTAGGATGTTTTTTTAGCAAAACTATCCGGGTCTTCTCCATCAGGAAAGGCACATACCTTGACGTTCATACCTTCTTCTAGTATCAAATCAATGCCTCGTATTGAAGCTCGAAGTCCTGCCGCATCACCATCAAAAAGTACCGTAATGTTTTTGGTCAACCGATTGATTAATCTAATTTGATCAGGAGTCAGTGCTGTTCCTGAAGAAGCCACCACATTTTCTATTCCTGCTTGATTGAATTGAATTACATCTGTATACCCTTCAACCAAATAACAATTATTAAGTTTTGCAATGGCTTGTTTTGCCTGATATATACCATACAAAACTTTACTCTTATGATAAATTTCACTCTCCGGAGAATTCAGATATTTAGCCGCTTTTTTATCATTCGTTAAGATCCTACCTCCAAAACCTAATATTCTTCCTGACATGCTATGTATTGGAAACATAACACGCCCTTTAAATCGATCAAAGGGTCTATCGTCTTTAGGAATAGTTAAACCCGTACTTTCTAAAAATTCTAATTTATACCCTTTACCTAGAGCTTCTTTAGTAAAAGCATCCCAAGTCTCTGGAGAGTACCCTAAACCAAACTTACTAATCGTTTCATTAGTAAAACCTCTTTCTTTAAAATACGAAAGACCGATTGCTTTGCCTTCTTCTGAATGTAAAAGTGTATTGTGAAAATACGTTTTAGCAAATTCAGAAACCAAATACATACTTTCTTTAATATCAGTATTTGCCTTCTCTTCATCTGTTTGCTCCGTCTCCTCTATTTCAATATTGTATTTTTTTGCTAGATAGCGAATGGCTTCTGGATACGTAAAGTGCTCGTGCTCCATCAAAAAAGCAACAACATTACCCCCTTTCCCAGAACTGAAATCTTTCCAAATTTGTTTCACAGGAGAAACCATAAAAGAAGGAGAACGCTCATCGGAAAAAGGACTGAGTCCTTTATAATTACTTCCTGCGCGTTTTAATTGCACAAAATCACCTATAACCTCCTCAACTCGGGCAGTTTCATAAACGGTATCTATAGTATTTTTTGAAATCATGCTTATTTTGTAGCAAAGAAACAAATATACAAAGTTTCAACTCGATTTATGTCGTGCTACAACCTAATTTTAAAACTGAAAAAATAAAAAACAATTCAAATAGTTAAATTTATACCTCAAAAAAAGTGGTATTTACTAATAAAACTTTTATTTTTATACCAATCAAAAGTTTTTTTGTATTAACGTCCCGAATCGTAATTGCAACCTAAACTGCAACTAAACTTATACTTATGCCCTTAAATACTGTTACTATAAAATCTATTTTAAGCACTCCTTTTTTTCAAAAAGAATGCCTGTCAATACTAACTTTAACTTCAGAAATCTGCGATATACCTAATATCATTTTATCTTATATAGATTCCACAACATCATCTGTAATTGCACAAACAGAAAACGGTTCTAAACTATCTAAAAAAAAACTTGAAGTCCTCAATAATTCTGTTGTTATCAAAAAAGCAGCTCAGGTAAGCTCTAACACTACTTTTTCAATGGGAATCCCAATCATTTTTGAAGGAGGCACAATTAATGGAACTCTATCTCTTTGGGATTCCAAACCAAGGGTTTTGGATGACATTCAATTAAAAACTATAGATAACCTAATACACCAAATTCAAAATTTATACCAACTAGAACGCCAGAAAATTGAATTAAGAAAAAAGGATTTTTATAAAAAAATTTTAGATTTCTTACCAACTGAGATCGCAGTATTTGATAACAATCATAAATATTTATACGTTAATCCGGCAGCCATACAAAACGAAGACCTGCGTAACTATATCATTGGTAAAGACGATTTTGAATATGCAAAACATACACAACGCAATCCACAATTTGCTGAAGAAAGAAGAGAGCGATTTTCTAAAGCTGCCAAATTAAACACCATAATTGAATGGATTGACGAAATAAAAAAAAGAGAGACAGAAGAAATTTCTTTTTATACCCGTAAATATGCCCCTGTTTTCAAAGAAGATGGAACATTGGAAATGATGGTTGGATTTGGTATTGACATTACTGCACAAAAGATTGCCGAAAATGCTTTAAAAATTAGCAACGAACGTTTTAGCTATGCAAGTCAAGCTACATCTGATGCACTTTGGGATTGGGATCTAATAACTGATGAAATCTTTGTAGGTGAGACCTATTCTTCTCTTTTTGGGCACCAATTTGAGAATAATAGTATCTCGGCTTTGACCTGTGAAAATTTCATTCATCCAGATGACAAAAAAGCTTATACTCAAAAATTTGAAGAAACACTTTATAGTGACTCATTAAAATGGTCCGATGAATACCGCTATCTAAAAGCAGACGGAACCTATGCTTATGTAAGTGATAAAGCTATTATTATACGAGATGATTCAGGAAAAGCCATTCGAATGATTGGAGCAATACAAGATATTACGAAAAGAAAATATGTCGAAGAGCAAAACCGATTATTAATAGAAGAAAATAATCGAAATAAAATTATCCAGCTCAACGAAGCTAAAAACATGTATCGCCTCTTAGCTGACAATACTGTAGATCTTGTTTGCTTACACAATTTAGATACTTCATTTGAGTACATTTCACCATCCATAATGAAACTTATGGGATATACTCCCGAAGAACTAATTGGCGAATTCCCTATGAAGTATGTTCACCCTAAAGATCTTGAAATAATTCAACATAGCTTTACTAGCTTCATAAGTGAATCCGAAGATGAAAATGCTTATGTAGAAGCGCGATTTAGAAATAAAAAAGGAGATTATGTTTGGTTTGAAATTAAAGCTACAATTGTAAAAGAAAATGGAAAACCAGTTAGTTTTCAAACAAGTGCAAGAAATATAACACAACAAAAAGAAGTACAATATGCTATGAAAAAAGCATTAGTTCAGGAACGTGAGCTAAACGAATTACGAACTAACCTTGTTTCAACCATCTCACATGAATTTAGAACTCCAATGACCACTATAAGGACTAGTGCTGAACTTATAGAAATGTATATCGAAGGACATAATTTTGTTCACTCAACACAATTACAAAAAAGAATTAACACCATTATAGAAGAAATTGATCGAATAGTGGAGTTAATGAATGCCGTATTAACCATTTCTAAAGACGATGCAGGAAAAACCAACTTTAATCCTATACATTTTGACCTAAAACAAATCTGCTTGGACGTGATAGAAACCAGTTACTCACATCAATCTGGAGGACGTAGAGTACAAACCCTCTTTATGGGAGAAAATTTTACTGTATTTGCAGACAAAAATTTAATGGAATATTCTCTATTTAATTTATTAAATAATGCCTTTAAATATTCTGAAGGAAGTGATGATATTAACTTAAATATTACATCAAAAAATGAAAAAATTGAAGTTAAAATAATAGACAAAGGCATTGGAATCCCTGAAAAAGATATCCCGAAATTATTTAATACTTTTTTCAGAGCTAGTAATACAGAGGGAATCCAAGGAACTGGATTAGGACTTTACATTGTAAAAACTTTTACTGAAAGAAACTCTGGAAGTATTCAAGTTGAAAGCAAACTAGGCAAAGGAACCTGTGTTACTCTTCAATTTCCTCTTTCTAAATAAGCTCTACATTCATTATGAAAACAATAATTAATTATTGATGATGAGGCCAAAACTCGATGGCTATGGATTTTAAAAAACCACTCCACTTCTTTACTTTTCATATTCCTGTACTGCTTTTAAAGGCTAAAACTGAAGAAAAAGACAAACAAATTGGCATTGAAAATAATGCAAAAGATTATATAACGAAACCTTTTTTATTCCATGAATTAAGAAAAATAGCAGAAAAACACATCTAGTCTATTTTTTTATAAATTTATAACATGAATTTATTGAAAATTAAGGGACAGCTGAAGTGATTAGATTCTTACCTAAAGCAGCTTACTTTAACTAAATTGTAATCATAAATTCATTGCCCCCAATAAATTTTCTGAGTAAGCTGCCCGGTAAGAAAGATCCCAAATCTTAATCCAAAAGTAGTATATGTTTTTTTATTATTTTTTATTTTAATTGATAAATTAAAATAAAATACTAATAATTTAATTTACAAATAGCGTAAAAATGGCAGCATAAACAACCTATTCTAAAAATCAATATAAAAAGGATTAAAAACAAGAAAATACCTTTAGTTATTTTTTGTCAATTAGAAGAATAATTTCTAGATATGGAATATACAAACAAAAAAACAACTATAAAACTATAAAACCTATACTTTCATTGATTTTATACTTCTTGTTTTTTACTAGTATTCTAAAACAGAAGTTATATAAACACCTATCTATTAACCTTCAATTTGAAAAGACTGGACAGACTTAATATAATCTCGAGGCGTCATATTAAGATATAATTTAAAACTTGTAGAAAAATACGAAAATGACCTAAATCCTGTTTGATCAACTAAGAACTGTATATTTCTTTCTCCAGAATTAATTAGTTTCATTGCATATTCAATCTTAAATTCTCTGATATATTGACTAATATTTTTATTTGTAAGTTTTCGAATTCTTTTATCTAAAGTTGACTTACTTATAAATAACTTTCTAGACAATTCATCTAAATCTGGCTTTTCTCTCATATCTTTCAAGAGTAATTCATTTAAAGATGTTAGAAAATCTTTTTCAGATAGTTTAATTGTTACTTTGGAAAAAGGATCTATTCCTGAATTTTTCTCTACATTTCTCCTAAATTCAAGTACATTATTCACTTTAAGAATCAATTCTTTTACCTTAAAAGGTTTCATGATATAGTCATTCACTCCATGTTCTAATTGACGTAGTTTTACCTCATCGTCAACATTAGCCGTAATAATAATAAAGGGAACCACATTGAATTTTTTATTCTTACGAATATTTAAATACAATTCTTCCCCATTCATACCAGGCATCATCAAATCACTAATTACTAAATCCGGAATATTTTGATTCAAATAATGTAGTGCCGCGCGACTTTCCTCAAACCATAAAACGTCAAAATTACTCAATAGTAACAACTCTAGGATTGAGTTCCCTAAGGCCACATCATCTTCAATTAATACTATTTTTTTCTTTTGGATTTTCATGTGACGAATTTAACTATAATATTTTTAAATTATTCACTTTTATTTAAAATTATAGTATTTTTTAAACTCAACAGTCACACATTACAAATCATAAGACAAAATTCTTATAACCATAAAGAATCGACTACAACTATCGCTTTCTTTGGATGACATAATTAACCATTAAAATCAAAGCTTCTTTAAATGGCGATTCAGGATAAATTTCAAGCAGCCTCAAGGCTTCTTGCTGGAATTGAAGCATTTTATCTTCGGCATACGCCAAGCCATTATTACTTTTAACAAAGGTAATTACTTCTTTAACTCTTTTTTTATCTTTATTATGATTCTTAATTGAATTAATTAACCAGCTTTTTTCTTTGGGGGTGCAAGTATTCAAGACATATATTAATGGCAAGGTCATTTTTTGTTCCTTAATATCAATTCCTGTTGGTTTACCAATGGCATCATCAGTATAGTCAAATAAGTCATCTTTGATTTGAAATGCCATTCCTATTAGTTCTCCAAAGCGATGCATATTTTCTACCTGAGCTTCATCTTCAATTACAGACTGAGCTCCTAAAGCACAACAAGCAGCAATCAATGTTGCTGTTTTTTTTCGAATAATATCGTAATACACCTCTTCCGTAATATCTAATCTACGGGCTTTTTCAATTTGAAGTAATTCTCCTTCGCTCATTTCACGAACAGCCACAGATATGATTCGGAGTAAATCAAAGTCGCCATTATCAATGGACAACAACAACCCTTTAGAAAGTAAATAATCGCCCACTAAAACAGCTATTTTATTTTTCCAAAGCGCATTCAAAGAGAAAAATCCTCTACGACGGTTACTATCATCTACCACGTCATCATGAACCAAAGTAGCGGTATGAATCAATTCAATAACACAAGCTCCTCGATAAGTCCGTTCATTCACTACGCCTTGAGAAACCATTTTAGCTGTCAAAAACACAAACATGGGACGCATTTGCTTCCCTTTGCGATTAACAATATAATAGGTAATTCTGTTGAGCAACGCTACTTTAGAAGACATCGATTCATAGAACTTTTTTTCAAAAAGTTCCATTTCGATCAAAATAGGCTGTTTTATTTGAGAAGTGATATTCATTGGCTCCAAAGATACAAAATCATTATTTTTTCAAAGCCTATACCTTTACTAAATTCAGTACTTTTTAAGATTTATTGGCTAATTGCCCACAAGCTGCATCAATATCTTTTCCGCGACTTCTTCGCACCTTAACTACAACTCCTATGGCTTCTAATCCTTTTATATAAGCCGCAATAGCTTCTTCAGAGGCTTGTTGAAATTCACCATCATCAATGGGGTTGTATTCAATTAAATTGACTTTGCACGGCACATATTTACAAAACTTAACCAAAGCATCTACCGAAGCCTTGTCATCGTTAATTCCTTTCCAAACCACATATTCATAAGAAATCTTACTTTTAGTTTTTCGGTACCAATATTCCAAAGCTTCCCGCAAATCAGCCAACGGAAAATTTTCACTGAAAGGCATAATTCGAGAACGAATTTCGTCAATGGCCGAGTGCAACGAAACCGCTAATTTGAATTTCACCCCATCATCTGCTAATTTCTTAATCATCTTTGGCACACCCGAAGTCGAAACCATAATTCGTTTGGGAGACATTCCCAAACCTTCTGGTGAAGTAATCATATCAATCGCTTTGATGACATTATTATAATTCATCAAAGGCTCTCCCATTCCCATAAAAACAATATTAGATAGCGGGTGATTGTAATACAAACGACTTTCTCTGTCAATAGCGACCACTTGGTCGTAGATTTCTCCGGGTTCCAAATTGCGCATTCGCTTTAATCGAGCGGTAGCACAAAAGTTACAATCCAAACTACATCCCACCTGACTCGAAACGCAAGCGGTAGTTCGGGTTTCGGTAGGAATCAAAACCGATTCTACAATCAAACCATCATGCAAACGAACGGCATTTTTCACAGTTCCATCTTCACTGCGTTGCATTGTATCGACTTTGATGTGATTGATAACAAAGTGATCTTCGAGCATTTGGCGAGTGGGTTTTGCCACATTGGTCATATCTTCAAAAGAATGTGCGCCTTTGCTCCACAACCATTCATACACTTGGTTGCCACGAAAAGCTTTGTCTCCATTGGCAACAAAAAAGGCTCGCAATTGTTCTTTGGATAAGGCTCGTATGTCTTTTTTCTCGATTTGCATGGTGCAAATTTAAGGAGTATTTGTTGATTTATTTCATCAATTCGCATAAATGCTCGTGTGTGATTTGATAATTTGATAACTTTGCGCCAATTGAAAAAACTATCCTATGCACTTCATTTCTCAAGAACTCGAAGATTATATCGAACAACATTCTGAAAAAGAGCCAGCTCTCTTAGCGGCTTTAAATAAAGAGACGTATCAGAAAATATTATTACCAAGAATGCTAAGCGGTCATTTTCAGGGACGTGTTTTGAGTATGCTGTCTAAATTAATTCGTCCGGTAAACATCCTTGAAATCGGGACTTATACTGGATACTCTGCTTTATGTTTGTGCGAAGGAATGCAAGACAACGGGCAATTACACACTATTGACATTAAGGAAGAATTGGTTGATTTTCAACGCAAACATTTTGACAAATCGCCTTGGGGAAATCAAATTGTACAACATTTGGGCGAAGCAACAGATATTATTCCTAACCTTGATTTACAATTTGACTTAGTCTTTATTGATGCTGACAAAGAAAATTACATCAATTATTTTGAAATGATTGTGCCTAAGATGAACAAAGGTGGTATTATCCTATCAGACAACGTGTTGTGGAGTGGCAAAGTGTTAGAACCGTTGCAAAAAAATGATTTGAGTACCAAAACACTTTTAGAGTACAATCAATTACTAAAAAATGACTCTAGAGTAGAAACCGTTTTATTACCCATCCGAGATGGATTAACGGTTTCAAGAGTTCTTTAGAATGTATTTTTGATACAATTGGTACGCTATACATCCAAAACTAGCACCAAACAAATAACCTGTTATAATATCTAACGGATAATGCAAGCCTAAGTAAATTCGACTATAAGCAAAGATCAAAGGAAATAAAAATAACAGAAAAGCATACCGATAATACTTTTTTAAGAGTAAAAACAAAAATGTCATTGTAGCCATAGAATTAGCAGCATGGCCTGAGAAAAAGCTAAACGAATTACTTGGTTTTACAATTCGGATAAACGAATTAATCTCTGGATTGTTACAGGGACGTAACCGTTGAAAAGTATCTTTAAATAGATTACAGGTTTGATCAGTTACAAGAAGTAATACAGCAATAAACAACAGAACTGAGAACGTAGCCTTACCCCCTATTTTTTTATAAACCAAGTACAATAGAACTAAAAATAATGGCGTCCAATGCGATTGTTTTGTGATAAAAAGCCAAAAACTATCATAGATTTCAGAGCCTAAACCGTTTAAATAAACAAACAATTGGGTATCTAAAGCTATTACTTTATCAAGCATTACATTTGACGTTTAATTGGGCCCTCAACTACATCTTCTTGAACTACCACTCCCGTTTTATTTTCTTCTACAGAAAGGCCTTGTTTTACTTGATTAATCTCTGAAGTCACTGTATTAGAAAAATCCGTCAACGTACTTGAATCTCCTAATAAATTTTCTTTTGCTTTTTCAATTTCACTAGAAATATTTCCTGTCAAATCAGCCAATGATTGTTTGTCTAATCCATTAGCCTCAGCGCCTTTTTGTATCTCCGTTTTGATATCGTTTGTAGCGTGTTTTATTTGCGCCATCGTTTTACCAACTGTTCTTGCAATTTCTGGCACTTTATCTGAACCAAATAGCATCAAAACTACAAACATGATGAAAATTAATTCACCCCCGCCTATTCCAAACATAATTTTATTTTTTTCTTGGGAACAAATATACCAAATTTCAGGTGTGCGTATTTTAAATTTTTCATAAAAAAAAGGAGGCTCAATTGGAGTCTCCTTTTCAAATTTCTATTTATTCAAATTTAGATTTTGTTTCTTGTTTCGGCCAAGTATTATTAGTAAGATCAATATCTGCTGTTTCTAATTTTGGATCAATTTGAATCTTTTTGATGGCCTTTTCAGTAGCATAGACTTTACGAGCAGTGTCATTATTTTTTCTCCAAATTTGCGCTGGATATTTAAAATTTTCTTTTGTATCGTCTTCATACGTGATTTCAACTACAATTGGCATTAACATTCCTCCTGGCTTATTGAAAGTCACTTCGTAGAAGTATTTCGGAGATTTCAAATTAGCCTTTTCATCAGCAGAGAAATTTTGATTCACATAATCGGAAAGTAATTTTACATCGTCAACCTTTAATGCTTTTTTATCATTTGGATTCAACTCTGCATTTTGTCCAGAAACCAAATAAACAAAAGGTCCTTTATCTAAGCCAAAACGTCCTTTTCGTACCTTTACCTCTTTCAAATCACTCGTTGCAGTTTCAGAAACATAGTATTGTTTTACATCTTCCACTCCAATATCTACAAAATCAGTAGAATAGAACCATCCTCTAATAAACCAATCTAAGTCAACCGCAGAGGCATCCTCCATCGTTCTGAAAAAATCCTCTGGAGTAGGATGTTTAAATTTCCATCTATTAGCATACACTTTGAAAGCATGGTCAAATAATTCTCTTCCCATAACGGTTTCTCTCAAAATGTTCAATCCTGTAGCTGGTTTTCCGTAAGCATTATTACCAAATTGATAGATGTTTTCTGAGTTCGACATAATTGGTTCCAAGAATTTTTGATCACCACTCATGTACGGAACAATATTTTTAGCTGGTCCACGATTAGAGGGATAATTAACATCTAATTCTTGTTCTGCCATGTATTGCATAAACGAATTCAATCCTTCGTCCATCCAAGTCCATTGACGCTCGTCAGAATTCACAATCATTGGGAAAAAGTTGTGTCCTACCTCGTGAATAATCACACTAATCATTCCATGTTTTATTCTGTCGCTAGTCACACCGTTTTCGTCAGGACGACCGTAGTTCCAGCAAATCATAGGATATTCCATTCCTTGGTCTTCTGCCGAAACCGAAACTGCTTTTGGATAAGGATAATCAAAAGTATGTGACGAATAACTTTTTAATGTATGTGCTACCGTTTTAGTAGAATACTCTCCCCAAAGTGGATTACTCTCCTTTGGATAAACTGACTCTGCCATCACTACTTTGTTGTTCAATTTTACGGCCATCGCGTCATAAATGAACTTTCTTGACGAAGCAATTCCAAAATCACGCACATTTTTAGCACTAAATCTCCATGTTTTTTTCTTATCTGAGAAACCCTTTTCCGTAGCTTCTGCTTCTTCTTGAGTCACAATCACTACTGGTTTATCAAATGTTTTTTGTGCCAATTCGTATCTTTTAACCTGAGCCGGTGTAAATACTTCGGCACGGTTGAGTAGTTCTCCTGTTGCATCAATCACATGATCGGCTGGAACCGTAATGTTAACATCAAAATTTCCAAAAGGCAAGGCAAACTCACCACTTCCCCAAAATTGCATGTTTTGCCAACCTTCCACATCATTATACACTGCCATTCTAGGGTAGAATTGAGCAATTACATAAATTTTGTTACCGTCTTTCTCAAATAATTCATACCCTGAACGGCCACCTTCTTTTCTATAATTATTGATGTTGTACCACCATTTTGTAGAGAAAACAAATGTCGAACCTGGCTTCATTGGCACAGGCAAATTAATGCGCATCATGGTTTGATTAATCGTATAAGACAATGGCGCTCCTTTTGCATCTTTCACATATTCAATATGAAAACCACGATCTGGTTTTTCTCTCAAATAGTCTGTTGCAAATTTTTCAGCGGGTAACACCTGATCTATTTTTTGGCTTTCTGCCAAAGGAGATTGCGACGTTTTAGCTTGTTGATTTTGGTCCAATTGCACCCATAAATACTCTAAACTATCTGGCGAATTATTGGTATAGGTAACCGTTTCAGAACCACTTAATCTCGAGTTTTTATCGTCTAATTCGATATCAATTTTATAATCGGCTTGTTGTTGGTAATACGCTGGCCCTGGCGCACCCGAAGCGGTACGAAACATATTAGGAGTGGCCAACAAATCGTACATCTGACTGAATTTATTGGTATCATACTTTCCGGTTTGCTTTGGAGCTACCGTAGTTGACTTTTCTTGAGCCAAACTAAGTACTGGTAACAGTAATAATAACGCAATTTTTTTCATTTTGTTGGAAAATTTTAGTTTGTGAAAATAGTAATTTTTAACAAATTGAGTCGATCTAATTAAAATTTTAATACTTCTGTGGTATTGGAAGCTGTAAAAAGAACGGTTTTCTTTTCGCCAAAAGCCGTGAAATGTAAAATATTTTGTTGTTCCGCATTCCAATGCGTTAATAGGGTGTTGGTAATTGCTGCCGAATGTAATTTTGAAATATCGGTTACCCGAGAATAACAAATCAGCACATCGCCTTCTGGTTCTTTACTTAAAAAAACAACCGGCTTGGATTGACCATTTACTTTAATTATTAAATTTTCAGCAAAGTATTTTTTGAGCGTTGCTTGATCTTCTACTGATTCTTTCTCACTACCAAGATGCGTTTTTTTACCGTATTTTTTTTCGAGAGCTAAATTCAAATCATCCAAAAAAATACGAGAGGTAATTTGCAACATCTTTTTCTCAGGAGCATAATTCACCTGAAAAATAGCCATGTAAAACTTGTGCGTTTCAAATGCCGAAACACTTACCAACAAAAGACCCAAAAAGGTCATAAAAAAGATTTTCTTCATCTTTCAAAAATAGGAATTGTTTTAACAATTTAATATAGGTCAAATCGAAAATGAATTTAATTTATCTATTTAGGAACACTAATTTCAAGATACTGAGTCGCCAATTCCCCTAACAAAAACTCAATAGAAGTACGGTTTTTAGTTTCTAAAACCCTAGTAAATTTAGAATTTTCAACCGCAAAATATAAAAAGCCTTTTACATAAATAGTGGGAATATGTAAAGTATTCACAAAATGATTTTGATCAAACATGGCTTCGAGTTGGGCAAAAAAGGTTTCCTTCTTTTCTACTTCCAATTCCTTCTTCAACATGGCGGTTCTTCCTGAAAAATAATTCAATAGCGGGTCTAGTCCCATAGGATTCAATCTGCCTGAACTTGCCGTGGCTAATTTTCGCTCTGCCGGAGTATATTTTTTTTGTCCATACGGAATGATTCCTAACGCCTCTGCAGAAATAGTGGGATAACGGCGTACAATTACCTCTTTCAATTCATTCATGATAGGTCGCATCTTCACAAAAAATAAATTACTCTGAACATGCTCTTGGGTTACTTTTATTTTAACCGATTTAAATTGAACCGCCGATAAAAGTAAAGTATCCCCAACAGCCGCTTTTATTGAAAAATACCCTTCTTTATCCGTTATCGAAGTGGTTTCTGTTTTTAAATTAACCACGTAAATCCCTTCTAGGTTACTCATATCGGCAGTCACTTTTCCGTGGCATTGCAATGCAGGATTTTCTTGAGAAAAAAGCTGGGTGGTACACCAAAAAATTATAAAACAGATCAATCGTATCATGCAATAAGTATTCAGTTCTTAAGGATAGCGACAAAAGTATTGGACTATCATCCAAAATAATTACTAATGAGTTGGTAAAAATTTGTTAATTAAAAAACTATTGGGTTAATTATTAATGATAATTTTACGTCAGTTCGAGTAATTTTCTCCCGAATCTTCGGGAAGAAAATTGTATCGAGAACAAGTAAAATTTCATTAAAAACGATTCTCGATACATTTTTTGTTCCGTTTTACTACACAAAAAACACTCGAATTGACGTTTTTAATAATTATACCAAAATGGTTAATTAAAAAATTGGATTTTCTACCTTTACCTAAAATTATTAATTCAACAGACCTTGAAAAACATACTACTCGCAAGCACCTCAACAGTA
>JACCDV010055319.1_pt1 | contig 35341 bp, 36 predicted proteins | sample 7446131 | NCBI WGS metagenome assembly JACCDV01 (sample SAMN15323448, study PRJNA562643) | freshwater metagenome | isolation source: river surface water | place: USA:Blue River Watershed | collected 2017-08-17
AGTTTGATGGTGGTTTGGCCTAGGGCCAAGAAACTAAGTAGTAACAGTGTGATAATTTTCATGTTTTCAAGCTAATATTGTATCAAGATTAGACAATATTAATATAGTTTCTATATTTGTTTTCTTATTAACCCCTAAAATCATTTGATTATGAAAAAGATTATTGCGCTTATTTTTGTTTTGACGACCTTGTTTTCGGCTTCAGCTTTCGCGAAGCAACCAGATCCAACAGATTTCTTCGCAGGTAAATGGAAAATCATGGTGGCAGGTACACCCAATGGAGATGTAACTTTTGCGACGAATTTAATTCGTAAAGACGGTGTCTTGACTGGTCAATTAAAGATTGTTGGCGACGATTCATTGCCATTAGTAGACATTTCAAAAGTTGAAGATGACAGCGAAAAGGTTGTTTTGTATTTTACAATTCAAGGTTATGATGTGAATGTTGAATTAAATAAAGTTGATTCAGACAATTTGAAGGGCTCATTGATGGGCATGTTTGAGGCGAAAGGAGCACGCGTAAAAGAATAATTAGCCCTTGGCTGATTAGACCATGTAAATTTAAGAAGCCATGAAAATAGCTGGAAAAGTATTTCTAATTACCGGTGCGGGTAGTGGAATGGGTCGTGAAATGACCCATCAAATTATCGCCAAAGGCGGTAAGGTTGCCGCATTGGATAGGCATTTGCCCGCTTTGTTGGAAACTCAACAAGTTTGCTCCGGAACTTCCAAAACATTTCTAGCCTTAGAAGTAGACATATCCGATCGGACCCAAGTGCTTGCATTACCCGAACAGGTGATCAAGCACTTTGGTCAGATTGATGGCATTATCAACAATGCCGGTATTATCCAACCCTTTGTCAAGGTCAACGACCTGACTTTCGAGCAGGTGGAGCGTGTGATCAACGTGAATTTTTACGGATGTGTCAACGTCACCAAGGCTTTTCTCCCCCATTTGTTAGAACGTCCGGAGGCACATGTTGTCAATATTTCCAGCATGGGCGGATTTCTTCCCGTTCCCGGCCAAAGCATTTATGGTGCCGCGAAAGCTGCCGTAAAACTCTTCACGGAAGGTTTGTATGCGGAATTAAAGGAGACCCCTGTTCGCGTATCGGTCGTATTCCCGGGGGCTATCGCGACGAACATTACCACGAATTCGGGAATCGAGATGCCCAAAGTTTCAGGCGATGCATCGAGCATGCCGACCATGCCAGCCAACGAAGCGGCGAGGATTATTTTACAAGGAATGGAAACGAATCAATACCGTATTCTCGTCGGTTCTGACTCTAAATTCATGGATTTCTTATGCCGTTTGGCACCTGAATATGCGACGAACTTTATCGCAAAAAAGATGAAGGCGTTGTTGGGTTAATTTGGAATAAAAGTCTCCACCATCGTCAAGGCACGATCGATAATCTGGTGCATGTCGTAATACTTATACTCCCCTAAACGACCTCCAAAAAATACATCTGGCTCCTGATCCGCCAACGTACGGTATTGCTGGAACAAGTCATTGTTCGTTTGGTCATTCACCGGGTAATAAGGTTCCGTCACGTCCGCCTTGTAAGGTTCCGGATATTCATAACTAATCCAGGTTGTCGGCGTTTCATTAAACTCAAAATGCTTGTGTTCAATGATACGCGTATACGGAATTTCGACCTCCGTGTAATTCATCACGGCTACACCTTGGTGGTTCGGATATTCCTTCTTCACATGATCGAATCGCGTGGTTTTATACTCTAACTCCCCAAATTGATACCCAAAATAAGAGTCGATCGGCCCTGTGTAAATCACCTTATTCGCCAAGGCATTGTATGTTGATTTGTCGGCCAAATAATCCACATTCAATCGCACCTCAATTCCTTCCAACAGCTTCTCAAATATCTGTGTATATCCTCCTTCCGGAATTCCCTGGTAACGATCATTAAAATAATTGGTATCAAAGGTAAATCGAACCGGCAAGCGCTTGATGATTTCCTTGGGAAGTTCTTTCGGATCTTTGATCCATTGCTTAGCTGTATAACCTTTGATGAGTTTTTCGTAGATGTCCTTGCCGACTAACTTAATCGCTTGTTCCTCTAAATTCTTTGGCTCTCCTTCAATGTCTTTTCCTTGCTCGGCGATGATTTTTTGCGCCTCTTCCGGAGTGTTTACATTCCACAATTGGTTGAACGTCCACATGTTGAAAGGCAAAGCAAATAATTCTCCCTTGTAATTCGCTATCGGACGATTCGTATAGTGATTAAATTTGGCATATTGATTAATCCATTTCCAAACTTTCTCATTCGATGTATGGAAAATGTGCGCGCCATAGACATGCAAATGGATGTCGTCCCGCTTTTCCGTGTAGCAATTTCCCCCGATGTGATCGCGCTTTTCAATGACCAAACAGCTGTATCCTTGATTGGTCAATTCTCTCGCACAAATACTGCCGAAAAATCCGGCGCCAACAATCAGAAAGTCATAGGGTTTTGACATTACCTTAGGGTTATTTAGGCCACAAAATTAGTTAATTTTCGCATGCCTTTTCCAAATCGGCAATGATGAATTTTGACATTTGCAAAAAGGCATAAGTCGCCTTCGGTGCCGTTACCGGATTATTCATGAATTTCCCCAAACAGCTCGGAACAACCTGCCAAGAAACACCGTAGCGATCCTGAAGCCAACCGCATTTGCCGGGCTTTCCTCCCTGTGTCAAATGATCCCAATAATAATCAATCTCCTCCTGCGAATCCGCAATGATCAAATGGGAAACCCCCTCATTAAATTGAAAAGCATGCATGTGCGAGCTGTCCATCGCGCCATAGGCCTGATTGCAAAGTTGAAACTGCGCATAACTCAAATGCTCGGCCGAATCGGCTCCCCCTTCTCCATAAGGGCTCACGTGCACCGTCTTTGAATCCGGGAAAATCGAGGTGTAATATTCGATCGCCTCTGCTGCCTTGCCATTATTATCCCCCGTAAACATCATGTTCGGGTAGACCTTATCGCTACTGACATGGTCGAGCATCAACTGCCAGTTGACCCCAAATTTATCTGCCACCCAGCCATACTTACTACTCCAAGGATAGGCATTCAGCGGCATCATGACTTGACCTCCCTCCGTTAACTTCGCCCACATTTGGTCGATTTCCGCCTCGGTATCCACATTGTAAAAAAAGGAAATCGAAGGATTAATCTTAAACTCCGGTCCCCCATTGAGGTGCATAAAGCGCTTGCCGGCAAATGTATAGTTAACTGTAAACGGATTCTCAGAAATTAATTTGATGTCGGGGAATACCGACTCGTAAAATGTAAAGGCCTCCTTGGCTTGCTTATCAAACCAGAGGCAAATGCCTAACGGATGTGTCATTTCGATTTTGCTTTAAAACTCCAGGTAAAGGTGAATTCCGCGACGATTACACCCTCTTCATTTTTCCCGATCGACTTTGAAAGGAGCTTAACCCCCTCGCCCGTGCGGAGGGTTTCATCGACGGCCGCTTCCATCGCCGCACCACCCTCGCAGGTGAAGTAGATGGTTCCGGTGGCTTTTTTGACGAAGGTGGCTTCGACTTTTTCGACCAACATGCTTACGGCCGGTTTGCGCTTGTGGACTTGGGCATAGGCCAACATCCCGCTGCTCATCTCGGCCGCCATTGCTTCGACCGCGAAATACATGGAGCGGAAAGGGTTTTGGTTAAACCAAGATAATTTGGTTCGGACCACGCAGCTGTCCTTATCGAATTGGTGAATATTCAGACCTGCCCAAAATGCGGCCGATAAATTTTTCAGAATGAAAAACTTGAATAAAATGGGCGTCGTAATGATGCGCTTAAACTCGTTGAAATTCGGATTCATAGCTTTACGTTTTGGACAATAAATGTAGGGGTTTTTGAGGCATTAAAAAAGTAAGGTCGCCATTGGGTTCCCTGCCGATTTCTTCCCACCCCCGCTTTCGATAAAATTCTTCAGCTCGCGTTCCGCCTTCTGTGCCCAAATGCAAGGGTATATCCGTTTCTGCAAAATACCATTCCAGCATAAGATCATGCAAAGCCCCTCCGATTCCTTGAGCCTCCTTCTCCGGATCCACAAAGAGCGCCCAAACATCATGACCCTGCAAATCTACAATGGCAAACCCCACGATTTCGTGTTCGATTTCAGCCACCCAGCCTTGCCCCTTTTCTGTCAGATAGGGAATATAGTCGGCCTCCTGAACCGCCAAGGGATTTCGAAGTACGTTTTCTTTGACCGCCAAACGAATGCGGCGCATCGCAGGAATATCGGCCATTTCAGCCGCTCTAATAAACATAGGGAATGAGGGCTTTGACTTCTTTGGCATAATCCTCGTAGGCCTGGCCATAGTGTTTTTTCAACTTTCCTTCCTCCAATTTACTGCCAATCAGAATGTAGGAATAGCTAATTCCCAGCACCATCAACATACCCTTGCTGGGGAACATCAAGCATAATCCACCAATCACCAATATCGTTGCGAAATACAAAGGATGTCTCACGTAGGCATACATACCTGTTTTGACCAAGGCCGAATTCTCCTCTGGTTTTAAGCCCAAAAATGCGGGCATATCGAAGGCGCGAAAGGCTTTCCATAGGAAAAATAATCCCACAAAAGCGAGAAGTAAACCCACGGGCTGATGAAAGGGAATCTCATATTCGATGGCTTGGCTTAGGCTAAAATAGAGCAAGGGCAAGAGACCCAGTATCGCAATGAGGTTATAGACGATGCGGTAATAGGGAAACAAGCCTGGCACAAGTAAACCCACTTTTTCCTTGACCCATAGGCTCGCAAGGGCGCTATGGATAAAAAAGTAGAGGAGCCAAAAAATGCCAAGTAGGAGCATCGGGTGTGTTTGAATTCTCAAATCTACATGCTTTTTTTAATTTATTCCGGTAAATTAGTAGTTCAAACCTAAACCTATGCAACGCAGAAAATTCATTCAATGGTCGTCCCTGATTAGTTCATTTTCCTTTTTCCCGACTAAGCGTGAAAACATCGTTGACTCAGCCAGTGACCGTGCCTATTGGGTAAATTTATTGGATAAAATTTCCGCCCCCATCTTGAAGAATATGTCCAAAGGGGAGCTTCGTAAAAACATGACCATTGCCTTCAGCCCCACCTGGGATAGGCGGCCCTCGGAGGTTGCCTACATGGAAGCCTTCGGTCGGATGTTGATCGGTATCGGACCCTTTTTAGCCTTAGCGGATGATGAGAGTTCGTGGGCGGCTCGGGAAGAGACGAATATTCGTCGGCGAATGAAAGCCCAAGCCCTTGCCAGCTTAAGCCATGCCGCAAATCCCTTAAGTCCCGACTATTTGTATTGGGGTTCTCCTACTTCCAAACAGCCCCTCGTGGATGCGGCCTTCATCGCCCAAGCGTTCTTGATTGCCCCGACAGCCTTGTGGGAACCATTGTCGGCCGAATCCAAAATGAATTTCATCCGTGAGTTTACGATGATGCGCCAAATCGTTCCTCCCAATAACAATTGGGTCTTGTTTGCTGCCACCATCGAGACTTTTTTGCTTTCCATCGGAAAACCTTTTGATGCCGCGCGGATTGATCAGGCGATTGCTAAAATTCAGTCTTGGTATGTGGGCGATGGCTGGTACAAGGATGGCGAGAAATTTCATTTCGACCATTACAATGGCTTCGTGATTCATCCCATGCTGATTGATGTGATGCGGGTGAATGTCGCGAAAGGCAGATTCGCCCAAGCCGATTTTGATTTAGCCTACAAGCGGATGCAGCGCTACGCGAGTTTTCAAGAGCGATATATCTCGCCGGAAGGTACCTTCTTGGTGGTGGGCCGCTCATCGACCTACCGGGTAGGGCTGTTCCAACCCTTAGCTAAATTAGCCTTGGAAAATGCCTTGCCTGCGGAGATTAGCCCGGCCCAAGTGCGCTCAGCTTTGACCGCGGTTTTCAAGCGGGTCTTTGTTCCCTCGACATTCGATCGCGATGGTTGGTTGACCTTGGGTTTAGTGGGTGCCAAACAAGCGAATCTAGCAGATACCTATTCCAATACCGGAAGTATGTACCTGACCTCGGCAGCCTTTTTACCTTTGGGCTTAAAGGCGGATCATCCGTTTTGGTCGGGACCTGAAACCGAATGGACCCAGAAAAAAGCCTGGAGCGGACAGCCCTTCCCGAGAGATTATGCGGTCGAATATTAAATCATAAATCCTTATTCAAATGAAAAAATTCTTTAAAATTTTAGTTTGGACCCTCTTCTGTATCATCATGATGCTGTCGGTCGCTTTAGGTACTTTTATATACAAAGTAAAGTACGGCTTTCCCGTTAGTTATGAAACGGAGAAGCCGACCATTCAATTTCCGGCTGATAAACCTGCGGTTTTGGTATTTACGAAAACAACGGGTTTCCGACATGCAGAATCAATCGATGCCTCCATTCCACTGATCAAGCAGCTCGGAGAAAAACATCAATTATTTATCTATGAAACGGCCGATGGTGGGGTGTTTAATCCGGAACAATTGAAGCAATTTAAATTGGTGATTTTCGATAACTCGACGGGTCGTGTGTTGAATGACGACCAACAGTCCGCTTTGGAAAAATACGTGGAAGATGGCGGCTCATTGATGGGTATCCATGGCGCGGGGGATGATTCTCACCGTTGGGATTGGTATGAGAAAAACCTCTTGGGCGCGAAGTTTTCGCATCACCCGTTGAATCCGCAGTTCCAACAAGCCGATGTACGCTTGTCGGAGAATGTCGACTCCCTCTTTTCGCAAAACCTAGCCAAACAATGGAGCAATACCGACGAGTGGTATGTCTTTTTTAATGCGCCTAAAGATGTCCATGTTTTGTACACGATCAATGGAGACAACATTATTCCGAATGGCAATATGCTTTGGATGAAGGATAAGAATTTCGGAATGGGACCCAACCACCCAGTGGCATGGTATCGCACGGTGGGTAAGGGCAAGAGCTTTTACACCTCGATGGGTCACTCGGCCGCGGTATGGGCGAATCCGGACTATTTAAAATTAATCGAGCAGGGAATCCTGTGGAGTATTCAATAATTCAACTTAAATGGGGGAGGAGTTCGGCGCGTAAGAGCCCGCTTCCTCCTCCAAAATGTTGAATCACGGGAACTGTAACGCGTTCCCGAATCAGGCCTTCGTCACTTTCCGTGACACTACTACTCAATAATACTAAATCGTATTTTGGCTGCGCGGAGAAGAATTCTTCCGCGCTGGAAAATCCAATCGCTTCCGTTGATTCATAGTTATTGATCAATCGCACTAATAGCGCCACGATATCCGCATTTCCCCCAAGCACAGCGACTGTTTTCATACACTTAGATTTGCATCGGAACTTCCATCAGTATTACCTCGGCGCCGGGACTTAGGGCTTTAAATGAAACATCCGATGCTTGGCGAATCCCCAATCCATCACGGGTTTGCACGACTTGGCCATCCACTTCGAATTCCCCGGAAAGTACGAAGACGTATAAACCGTTGCCTTCTTTTTTAATCGAATAATCGACTGAAAAATCCTGATCAAATTTACCCAAATGAAACCACGCATCTTGGTGTACCCAAACGCCTGCATCCTCCGGATTTGGCGATAAAACCTGCTGGAACTGATTCTGGCGATCTGCAGGATTCAAGGTGATTTGATCGTATCGCGGAGTGACATTTTTCTTGTTTGGGAAGACCCAAATTTGTAAAAATTTCACGGTCGCGTCTTTGTTGCGGTTGTATTCGCTGTGGTAAATCCCTGTTCCCGCGCTCATCACCTGGATATCCCCGTTGCGAATCACGGTCGTATTTCCCATGCTATCCTTGTGCTCCAAGTCACCTTCCAAGGGAATACTGATAATCTCCATGTTGTCATGGGGATGCTCTCCAAAGCCCATGCCTCCTGAAACCGTATCATCATTTAACACGCGCAAGGCGCCAAAATGGATGCGTGACGGGTTGTAATAATTGGCAAAACTGAAGGTGTGGTAACTTTGAAGCCAACCGTGATTGGCCGCTCCGCGCGAATCCGCCGCGTGAAACTCGTAGGTTTTCATATTGATTTTTTAGATACTCTTACAAAACTAAACAAATTAGCATTAGTTTTGATTCCAAATGAAATAACTATGAATGGTAATTCTGAACACGCATTTTTAGCCGGCCCTCGTTCTCGTTGGAAGGAATTTTTATTCTCACTTCAAGTACTTTTTCAGTTTATCAAAGGCTTCCGTAACCTGCATTTTATCGGGCCCTGCATCACCATTTTTGGCTCTGCTCGCTTCAAAGAAACGGATGTCTATTACCAAACTACCGAGGAGCTCGCCTCCCAACTCGGCACGATGGGATTTGCCATCATGACGGGTGGCGGTCCAGGTATCATGGAGGCGGCCAACAAAGGCGCTAAAAAATCGGGAGCACTTTCACTGGGTTGTAACATCGAACTGCCTTTTGAGCAACATCCGAATCCCTACTTAGATCGGATGGTCAACATTCGTTATTTCTTCGTTCGGAAAGAATTACTGCGAAAATACTCCTCCGGTTTTGTCATCATGCCGGGAGGCCTTGGGACCCTGGATGAATTTGTGGAGGTCATTACGCTCATCCAAACCGGCAAGATGAAAAACTTTCCGGTGGTGGTCATGGGTGTGGAATACCATGAAAAATTAATGCGTTATTTTGAGTCCTTGATCGACCAAAAGACGGTCGGCGCGACCGATTTTCAGCATATCTTGTTTACCGATGATATTGCGGAGGCAGCGGAACATATTCGAAACTTTACGGAGAAATCGCCCGATAAGCATGTTCCAGGTAATGCACCTCTGTGGATACTTGGGGAAAGAAAAATCGCACCTAAACCTTAAAATAATGAAAAAACTGTTAGCCGTTTTATTGATTAGTTTTTCTTCCTTGGCTCAAACGCCACAGGTTAAAACCAAATTAGGTACGCTTTCTGGTGAAAAAATAGGAACGATTCAGCGCTTTTTGGGTATTCCATTTGCGCAGCCTCCCGTGGGAGATTTGCGTTGGAAAGCTCCGCAACCCTTAAGCCCTTGGCAAGGGGTCAAGTCCTGTGTGGCCTATGGTCCGAGTCCCATGCAAGCTGAGCCGAAACCCTTTCAGTTTTGGTCGGAAGAATTTTTGATACCCAAGTCGCCCATCAGCGAAGATTGTTTGTATTTGAATGTCTGGAGTGACACCGAAACCAAATCCCCGAAGCCCGTGTTGGTCTATATTTACGGGGGTGGATTTCGGAGCGGAGGCGCGGCTTGTCCTATTTATGATGGTGCATCAACAGCCTCCAAAGGCGTGGTTTTCGTTAGTATCAATTACCGCGTAGGTACCTTTGGCTTTCTGGCACATCCTGAATTAAGTAAGGAATCGGCTGCGGGAGTTTCGGGTAATTATGGTCTTCTGGATATGATTGCTGCCTTGAAATGGGTCAACGAAAACATTTCTGCCTTTGGTGGTGACCCTAAACAAGTTACCATCGCGGGGCAGTCGGCCGGCGCATTTGCCGTCAACTACCTCTGCGCATCGCCGTTGGCGAAAGGCTTATTCCAACGGGCGATTGCGGAAAGTGGCAGTGCCATGATACGAAGCGCCCTACGCCCTACCTTGACGCAAGCCTCAGCAGAAAATATCGGTCTTGAATTTGCCCAAAAATTAGGGGCGAAAAACCTGTCAGAATTACGCGCAAAATCTGCTGAGGAGATTTTAGCGGGTCCTGGGGGTTTGAGTTCCCCCTATTTGGATGGGTATGTTGAGCCCTTGAATATGTTGGAGGCTTATGCCCAGCACAAAAACAATGATGTGGATTTATTAATGGGTTGGAACGCGGATGACCTTGTGATGAATCGTTGGTTATCGGCGACGGAATACCAACAAAACCTCTCCAAAAAATACGGAGCCAAAGCAACCGAATTAGTATCGCATTACCCCGCGACGAATGAGGCGGAGGCGCTTGTGTCCCAACGTAATTTGAGTCGGGACGAGAGCTTCGGGGCTGGGGTATTTTTCTGGGCAAAGACACAATTAGCTCATGGGAAATCGTCGGTTTACGTATATAATTTCAATCGACAAGTACCCGGTTATACGCCCGAATCGCGCAATGGGGCATTCCACACGGGTGAGGTTCCATATGCCTATGATAATTTGGCGACGGTGCGTCGTCCGTTTGAGGTGGTGGATTTCCAACTCGCGAAACAGGTTTCGGCTTATTGGGTGAATTTTGCCAAAACGGGAAATCCGAATGGCAAGGGTCTACCGTTATGGCCCAAATTCGAGTCGGGCAATCAGATCATGCAACTCGATGTGGAGACGAAGGCTTCGACCGTGAAAAATCCGAAGGCCTTGGAATTGATTGCTCAGTAAGCTTATTTTTTGAGAAGATCGCGGATTTCTTTCAGTAGCTCGACTTGGGGGTCCTTCTTTTTTTCTTCTTTGGGGACATCGACGAGGTTGACCTTGTTGATGGCTTTGATGATGGCAAAAAGGACAAAGGAGATTAAGATGAATTGAATGATAGCCGCTAATGATTTACCATATTTGACGGCACCCCAGGAGAGCTTGTCGATGTCGGCAACACCCGCGGCCTCAATAGCAGGGGTCAGGATGAGGGGCGTAATGATGTCGGAAACGAGCGAATTGATGATGCTTGAGAAAGCGGCTCCGATCACCACGGCGACCGAAAGTTCGATGACATTTCCTTTGATGGCGAAGGCCTTAAATTCTTTAATCCAATTCATGCGTAAAATCATTTGCTCCCTCAAAGTAAACCTTAATTTTGCAGAAAAAATATCTTCCATGAAAAAGTACTTATTCGGATTACTACTTATTTCCTTTGCGAGTTTCGCACAAGGGCCTTTTGGAAAAATTAACCCAAGTATTCCTGTGGATACCTTAGAGGCTTCTTGTGGGTCTTGTAATTTTCAGATGAGCAAGAAGGGCTGCTATTTGGCCGTTAAGAAATCAGGGGTAGCCTATGAGGTGAAAGGGACTGGATTAGATGATCATGGGGATGCACATGCCAAAGACGGATTTTGCATGGCGGTACGAAAAGCACGTGTGCAAGGAAAGATCGAAAATGGCTATTTTGTGGCCCAATATTTCGAATTATTGAAATAAAAAACACCACTCGAATTTCAGGTGGTGTTTTTTGAATTACACTTCATCAACAAACTAAATAACAATGATAAAAGCTGTCAGAGGGATTATTTTACTCATGTTTTAGCTTAAATTTTTGTAAGTTTGGCCCTCATTCCTAGTTATATCATACCATGAAAAAGTTATTATTTATTGCGGCGTCATTCGCCCTTTTTTCGTTTGCGGCTGAGAAGTTTATCACGATGCGTGTGGCGGAGCCAACCATCAATTACCACTGGAACAACTTAAATAATATCAAGGCTATCGCAGATCAGAGTAATTTGCCGCATGCGCAAGTGAAATTCATCATCGCGTCGATTGATAGTTTACAGAAGGATTTAGCTAAAAACGCGCGTCTGGATAGCAATGTGGTCGCTCCGGCTCCCGTAAGTAACGGAAAGAAGAAATAGGCAATCCGCTTGATTTGTCTTTTGGGCGTCATAATTACCTTACCGGTCGATTGAACATGTTGTCCTTGCGCTTTCGCTCTATCTTGTTTGCCTAAACATCAAGCTCATGCGCATTCAATTGATTTTCTTGGCATTGGTGGTATTTTCATGCTCCCCAGATGCTGATCAAATTACTGACCCTTTGGATCTTTTAGCTGCAGCAAAAACGACATTTGGGACGAATATCGATTTTGAAGTTTTGCCCAATTATGCGAATCAGGGAAAACCCAATTACATCACGAAAGACAATGCCGGAGGGAATGGCATTATAGACAAGCAAGCGACACTCGGTCGGGTCCTTTTTTACGATAAAAATCTGAGTATTGACAACAGTATTTCCTGTGGCTCTTGCCATAAGCAAGAGTTTGCATTTGGAGATACGGCAATACAAAGTTCAGGCGTCGCCAATGCCAAAACGATTCGGCATTCGATGCGATTAATAAATACTCGTTTTGCGAATGAACGAAAGTTTTTCTGGGATGAGCGGGCCGCTAATTTGGAAACCCAAACAACAATGCCCATCCAAGATCATTTGGAGATGGGATTTAGTGGTCAATCGGGGCGGGGGAACATGGCGACGCTGTTAGTTAAATTAAGTGCGATTCCTTATTATAAATCCTTGTTCACGTGGGCCTATGGCGATGCCAATGTCACGGAAACACGGATGCAAAGTGCATTGGGCCAATTTATCCGAAGCATTCAATCCTTCGATTCGAAGTATGATCAAGGCCGTGCGATTGCGGGGAACGACCAGGCCCCCTTCTCTAATTTTACTGCGCTCGAAAATCAAGGAAAAAATCTATACCTGACGCCTCCCGTGTTTAACGCAAATGGAGAGCGTATTGCAGGAGGATTCGGCTGTCAAGGCTGTCATCAAGCGCCTGAATTTGACATCGATCCAAATAGTCGGAATAATGGCATCATCGCCGTCATCGGATCGAATAGTGTAGATGTGAACGTCACGCGTGCACCTTCGCTACGAGATATCGTCAACACTTCTGGGAATGTCAATACCCCATTGATGCATACGGGTGGCGTCAGAGGGCTAAACAATATGTTGGGACATTACAATGATATCAACGCCCCCGCTCGCAACACCAATTTGGACCCAAGATTGCGCCCGAATAATGTCGGCCAAAAATTGCTCATGACACCCACCGAGATGACAGCGGTCATTCAATTTTTGCGGACTTTAAGCGGGAAAAATGTCTATGTGGATAAAAAGTGGTCAGATCCCTTTGTTCGGAATTAGGCGCTTAAAACCTTGGTACATCTCGGAGGCTAATTGCTCGACGGTAAATATCTGCACGTTGCGCGCGGAAAATGCCTGAATCGCTTCTTGGTTTTTGGGTAAATCCTTTAGAAAAGCTTGAATGCGTTCGATGTTTTGGGCCTGGACAATGTCCTCGAGCACCAAACCATTTTTGCCATCGATCACCAAATCATTCGCGCAACCGCATGCTGCGGTGCATATCACGGGTTTTCCTAATTCTTGTGCCTCATTGGCCACCATTCCCCAGGTTTCGGCCGTAGAGACTAGCATGAGTGCCTCGGCATGTCGGTATAAATTGGCCAAATTTACCCATGCTACCGTGCCCAATAACTGAACATTTTCAATCCCTTCGCGCTGTTTCTTTTCTGCTAATTCCTCGTAAAGCGGGCCATTCCCGGCGATCAACAAATCGATTGGCAATTGCTTCATCAGGTCCATTAAAGCGGGAAGGTTTTTCTCGGGAGACAATCGGCCGACGAACAACACGTAGGGTTTTGGGTGAGGCTTGGGCTGTTCCTGCGTCAGGGTTTTTAGGAAGGCGACTTTGTCGAAGGCGTTAAGGTAGCTTAAGATCTTTCGTTTGGGGACGCCCGACTGAAATAAAAAGTTATTCGTATTTAATCCATAGGAGAAAAATCCATCACAAAGCTTGATGAGGAATTTTTTATAGCTCGATTTGATCGCGTGTAAGAGACTATTTCCATGCGCGGAAATATGTTGGACCGATTCGACCGTCATGACCGTTTTTATCCCGCGTATTTTTGCAAGCAATAAAACGGGCAGGGTTCCCAATTCATTATAGCCGGTTAAATTGATAACGTCAGGTTTAAATTCAAGGATGATGTTGATCCAATCCCAAGCTGTTTTCCATGCTGAAACATGTTGCAGCGGAATTCGATTCAGGAGTTTAACGGGGAACTGATAGGCATAGGTAGCTAACTCAAAATCGACTAAATCTTCGCGCCCTTTTTCGGTAATAGCCGTTTGGACAACGAGCACCTCGTCGGTGGGACTGCAGGTCTGGGCGATTTTTTCGAAAATCACCGACTTGTATTGCGACCACAATAAGTTATGTAAGATTAATATCCGCATGCTACTTTACTCCGCTTGCAAAGCTACGGGCTTTTTGTATAAATTCGTGCAAATTGAAAAATTCATGCATCGCTGCGATTTAAAAGATAAGGATGAAAAAAGGGCTTGGTATCAGGCGCAAATAAACCAGATGTCTCCCGAACTTTTGGCCTTGCGACTCAGCCAACCGGCGTTGCGGGCATTGGTCGATTTACAGGTGTTTAATGTGCTTGATTTACAGCAGGTGGATGCGCTTACCCTTAAAAATAGCCACGGAATTGGCCCCAATGCGTTAAAAAAATTGGAAAGCCTTCGCTAATCTTGTATTATTGTATCAAAGCGTGACAATAAAACCTATTACACATGAAAAAAATGTTATTGACCCTGGGCTTTGGCCTATTGTGTTCATGGGCATCTGCTCAATCCATTAATTTATTTCCGGTGCAAACAACGATCCAACATGGCGTTATCGAGGGGAATTATGATACCAAAACGGGTGTTCAGAAGTATTTCGGTATTCCTTTTGCCAAACCTCCTGTGGGGGAATTGCGTTGGAAAGCGCCGCAACCTTTAGCTCCCTGGAAAGGGGTGAAAGAAACCAAAAAATTTGGTCCTCGTCCAATTCAGGGAATCGTTTTCGGTGATATGATGTCCCGTTCCGATGGTTTAAGTGAGGATTGTTTATACCTAAATGTTTGGACACCTGCCAAAAAAGGTACGAAAGATTTACCCGTTTTAGTGTATTTCTACGGCGGTGGGAACGTCGCTGGCGATGGCTCGGAGCCGCGTTATGATGGCGAAAGTATGTCAAGAAAAGGCGTAGTCGTGGTTACTTGTAACTACCGTTTGAACATCTTTGGCAACATGGCTCATCCCGAATTAAGCGCGGAAACGTCTTACAAAGGTTCAGGGAATTATGGATACTATGACCAATTAGCTGCTTTGCAATGGGTTCAAAAAAACATTGCTGCCTTTGGTGGGAATCCCAATCACGTAACGATTGCCGGAGAATCTGCCGGGTCCATTGCCGTAAGTTACCAAATGTCATCTCCTTTATCCAAAGGTTTAATTCACGGAGCCATCGGTGAGTCGGGCGGAGGAATCAACCCAACCATGGCACCGGTTTCTTTAGCGGAAGCGGAAAAAACAGGCGCTGAATTCTTGCAAAAAGCAGGGGTAAAATCCATCAAGGAATTACGCAGCATGTCGACCAAAGATATCTTCGACCTCTATCAGGATTCAAAACGCTTTGGTTTCCCCGTGGTGGTTGACGGTAATTTTTTACCAAAGAAATTACCTGAAATCTATGCGGCCAAAGAGCAACATCAAATTCCCCTATTGTTAGGATGGAACTCCGCGGAAATTCCGGGTGGCGCCTTCATGCAAGGAAAACCCTACACGGTGGAGAACTACATCGAACGCGTGAAAAAAGAATATCCGAACGATGTAGATAAAGTATTAAGCCTATATCCTGCGCATTCCGAAAAGGAAGTGGAATTGTCGGCAACCGCTTTAGCCGCCGATCGTTTTATTTCGTATTCGACCTGGAAGTGGTTTGATCTACACCGCAATCATTCGACCCAACCGGTTTACCGTTACCTATATAGCAAATTACGTCCTCCGTTGGTAGATCAAAACTCGGTGTCGGCTTTAGCGGGCGGAACGGTTCGTCGGGAAGGCCCAGCACAAGCGCCTCCTCCAGCTGTGGGTGCTCCGCATGCTTGCGAGATTGAATATGCGATGGGGAATCTTCATTTGGTGAAGGAATATGCTTGGACGGCGGATGATTTTAAGGTGTCGGATACGATGTTGAACTATTTCACCAACTTCGTTAAAACCTTCAATCCGAATGGCGATAAATTACCTGAGTGGCCAGCTGCTAAAGGCGGTGACGCAACGCCTCCGGTCATGATTATCGATACCAATTCCCGCACGGAAAAAGCGCAAAACGATGCGCGTTATCTGTTCCTAGATAAAGAATACATGAAATAAGAGTCTAGGGCGAATCGAAAGGTTCGCCCTACTTATTTACAGTGATTAAGGCCTTGACGATTTTACGCGCAGGGTCATGGATGCTTGGGAATTCGCTCCCGACCGCCGACCAATCAAAGCGGTGACTGATAAACCATTCCGAACGAATTTTGCCCTGGCGGAATAAATCCATTACATATTCAAAATCCTCGATGGTGGCGTTCCGACTGCTCATGAGCGTCGCCTCGCGCTTATGAAATTCCGGATGTGAAAAGCTAATCGCCTGCTTTTGTAAACCAATCAAAATGTATTGTCCTCCATGGGCTAATCGAGCGAATCCTGATTCAATCGCTGCTAGGTTTCCTGTGGCGTCGATGACCTTCGCATAGCTTTGTTGTGTTGATTCCGGTATTCCCAGTCGTTCGGTACAAAATCGCAATCGGTCCGCATTGGGCTCTGAAACTTCGACCTGCGCCCCCTTCAGTTTGGCCAACAAGATTGTGAATAAGCCAATAGGTCCGGCACCCATCACGAGCACCTTTTCTCCCGATTCAATCTGGCCGCGACGCAGTCCATGCGCTGCGATTGCGAAGGGTTCTACTAGCGCTAATTCCTCTAGAGAAAGCCCTTTTGCAGCTAAAATATATCGGTCCTCTACAAGAATAAACTCACGCATTCCGCCATCCGTATGCACCCCAAATACCTGAATGTTTTCGCAGCAATTCGGTTTGCCTTGGTTACAGGCCGCACAGTTTTGGCAATTAAAGTAGGGGATGATGGTGACGAATTCTCCAGAAGCAAATGTGTCGGATTGAATAACTTCCAATCCTAATTCATGGCCCAGTATTCGGGGGTATTGAAAAAAAGGTTGGTTGCCGGCGAAGGCATGAATATCCGTCCCACAAATTCCGATGGCCTTTACCTTTAAAAGGGAATACCCGGATTTTACTTGAGGCATGTCGGCCTCTTGTAAGTCCATTTGTCCGGGAATTGTACAGGTCCATTGTTGCATCAGCTGAATTTTGTTTTCAAATTAGCAATTTTCGCTAAATTAGTTGGCATAAATCTAAACCTCATGAAAATCAAGCTATTAATCTGGGCGCTCTGCCTAAGCTCTGCCTCTTTATTTGCGCAAAAAACCTATCAGCCCAATTGGGAGTCGATTGATAGTCGGCCTGTCCCCGCTTGGTTCGAAGATGCCAAATTCGGAATATTTATTCACTGGGGTTTGTATTCGGTTCCGGCCTATAGCCCAACGGCCCGGGATAAAGTTGGGGTTTATGATCGATACGCGGAATGGTATTGGCGTCGTTGGCAAGAGCCAAACAAAACGCAATCGTTTTTTACGGAATTTCACAACAAGGCATTTGGGCCGAATGTCAAATACCAGGACTTCACCCAGCACTTTAAGGCGGAGATGTTTCAGCCGGATGAGTGGGCAAAATTATTCGAAAATGCGGGGGCCAAATACGTAGTCTTGACTTCGAAACACCACGAGGGATTTACGCTTTGGCCATCGAAACAATCTTGGAATTGGAATGCGATGGATGTGGGTCCACACCGGGATTTATTGGGGGATTTGACCAAATCGGTGAAGGGCAAAAACATCCGAATGGGTTATTACTATTCATTACTCGAATGGTATAATCCACTGTATAAAAAAGAAACCTTGAATGAGTACATCGACCAGCACATGTTCCCGCAGATGAAGGACTTGGTGAATACCTACCACCCGGATTTGGTTTGGACGGATGGCGAGTGGGATTATACATCGGATAAATTACGGAGTACGGAATTTTTGTCTTGGTTGTACAACGATTCACCTGTGAAGAACTCGGTGGTAGTTAACGATCGTTGGGGAAAGGAAACGCGTTCCAAACATGGTGGGTTTTACACCACCGAATATGATTTAGTACATAACGGTGACGCTAATGGGTTGGATTTTGCGCGACCTTGGGAAGAGTGTCGGGGTATTGCGGGATCTTTTGGCTACAACCGTAACGAGAACTTGGAGGACTATTCGACCTCGGAACAATTGGTTCACATGTTGATCAATAAGGTAGCCCGTGGTGGAAACTTATTGTTAAACATTGGACCCACAGCGGATGGACGTATTCCGGTGATCATGCAACAACGTTTGACGGATATCGGTTCCTGGTTAAAGGTCAATGGGGAAGGCATTTACGGGACGCGCAAATGGGCGAACGCACCTAAAATCACGCCGAGTACCAAGCAATATTTCACGCAAAAAGGCAATGATTTATACTTGATCACAACCGAATTCCCTACGGCTCCTTTACAAGTTAGTGGAATCAAAAAACCGACATCCGTGAGTTTGTTGGGATCTAATGTGGCCATTAAATCGACTTACAAAGGGGGCGTGCTAACCATCGCTCCGCCTGCGATTACGCCGGGGAATAATCCATGTCAGTATGCGTGGGTGATTAAGATAGCGGCTAGTCACTAGTCGCTAGTCACTGGTCTTGATGGATATGAAGTTGGACTAACACGGGGTTAATTGGCCAAAACATGTAGCGAAAATAAATCTGTCCTTGTCCCTAATTGCATTGGTATTTTAATTGCGACTAGTGACTAGCGACTAGAGACTATTTCTGACCTACATCATTTTTCCCCTTCCCATCCCCTTTTACCTTTGCAGCCTATGCAACAGGTATCGCTCGACTTACTTCAAAAATACAATGTTCCCATTCCGAGGTACACGTCTTACCCGACGGTGCCGTATTGGGACGAGACGATTGATGTGCCTACTTGGAAGTCCTTTTTTGCCCAGCGTTTTGAGGAAAGCCATGAGATCAGCCTGTATTTGCATCTTCCCTTCTGTGAAAATTTATGCACGTTTTGTGGGTGCAATAAACGCATCACGACCAATCATTCCGTCGAGGAAACCTACATGCTTGCCTTGTTGAAAGAATGGGAAATCTACCGAGGGATGATGTCGCATACTCCCATTATTCGGGAATTACACATCGGTGGAGGGACACCCACGTTTTTCTCTCCGGCCAATCTGAAACATTTGATTGAGACCATTCTTGCCGATGCCATCGTGCCGGAGGTACATGAGTTTGGATTTGAAGGTCACCCCAACAATACCACGTTCGAACACCTGGAAACACTTTTTGACCTAGGCTTTAATCGGGTTAGTTTCGGGATGCAGGACAGTAATCCAGAGGTTCAAAAAGTCATCAATCGAATTCAGCCACATGCCCATGTTGTTCAGGTAGTGAATTGGGCCAGGGAAATTGGTTATGATTCTGTGAATTTGGATTTGGTCTATGGTTTACCACTGCAGACATTGCCGCGCTTGGAGAAGACGATACAAGATGCCTTGGAAATTAAGCCCGACCGGATTGCGTTTTATTCCTATGCGCATGTGCCCTGGACGAGTAAAGCCCAACGGCTTTTTGACGAAAACGATTTACCTGGTGCCGACGAAAAAATGCAGCTCTATCAGCTGGGCAAGAAGCGCTTCACGGAGGCTGGGTATACAGACATCGGGATGGATCATTTTGCCTTGCCGGGTGATTTGATGGTTCAAGCACATGAAGCGGGGCATTTACATCGAAATTTTATGGGCTATACGGTGCAGCAAACGGGCATGCTTTTGGGCTTGGGCGTTTCGAGCATTAGCGATATTTATTACGGTTTTGCCCAAAACAAAAAGACCATTCAGGAATATTACGAACAGATTAACCGGGGTGAACTGGCCGTTTTTCGCGGTTATTTCCTCGATGAAATCGATCAAAAAATGCGCCAATATATCCTCGATGTGGCTTGTCGGGGCAAAGCCCAATTCAACAAAGCAGACCTCGAATTATTGCGCGAATACACCTTTCACGAATTAGACGAGTTGGCCTTGGATGAGTTGGTCACTTGGGGGGAACATGGCTTATTGGTCACTGAATTAGGCAAGCATTTCATTCGGAATATTTGCAAGGCCTTTGACCTCAAATTGCTGGCCTCGGAAATTCAGAAAAAGACTTTCAGTCAAGCGGTATAAACCTGCAGGTATTTCAGTAAAATTTGTGCATTTTCGCCTTTACAAGCGTAAGCCTCTAAACAATTTTACATGATACATACGATGCGTTGGTTCGGGCCAAACGACCCGGTTTCACTAATGGATATTCGTCAAGCGGGTTGTACCGGTGTGGTCACCGCCTTACACCAAATCCCCGTTGGGGAAATCTGGCCTGTCGAAGCCATCCAAGAGCGCATTGCCATCATCGAAGCAGGGAATCAACAATGGTCGCCTTTACATTGGTCGGTCGTGGAATCTCTCCCTGTCCATGAGGGCATCAAAAAAGCCTTGCCATCCCGGGCTGGATTGATTGAAAACTATCAAACATCTCTTCGGAATTTAGCGGCTTGTGGCATCAAGACCGTTTGCTATAATTTCATGCCGGTGCTCGACTGGTCACGCACCAAATTAAACTTCGAAATGCCCGACGGCGCAAAAGCTTTGCGATTCGTTTGGACAGATTTCGCGGTCTTTGATTTACATATCTTACAGCGCCCAGGTGCTGCAGCGGATTACACGCCAGCCGTTCAGGCAGCTGCGGCGGAACGGTTCGCGCGCATGACCGCGGATGAAAAAGAGGAATTAAAAAACACGGCCTTATTGGGTCTTCCGGGTTCCGAGGAGGCCTTTCATATGGAGAATTTTCAGTGTTTATTAGACGAGTACCGCGATATATCCGCGGAGCAATTGCGGGAGAATCTGCATTATTTTGTCCGTTCGATCGCACCTTTGGCGCAGGAGTTGGGGATAAATCTTTGCATCCATCCGGATGATCCTCCGTTCCCATTATTGGGCTTGCCTCGGGTGGTGAGTACGGAGGTAGATTTGGCGGCCTTGATGGCGGCATCGCCGGAGCGCGCGAATGGTATTACGTTTTGTACGGGTTCCTTGGGGGTACGTGCGGATAATGATTTACCCAAAATGCTTCGTCGTTTTGCCGACCGGATTCATTTCTTGCATTTGCGTGCAACTTTCCGGGAGCAAAATGAGCCCTTGATTTTTCATGAGGCCCCGCATTTAACAGGGGATGTGGATATGTTTGAAGTGGTCAAAGCCGTCGTGGAAGAAGAAAAGAGGCGTGGTGGCGAAGGCATTCCGATGCGTCCGGATCACGGCCATCAGATGTTGGATGACTTGAAGAAAAAAACCTATCCGGGCTATTCGGCCATTGGACGCTTGCGGGGCTTAGCGGAAATCCGTGGATTGGAATTGGCTATCCGTTCGTTTTTAGCTGTGTTTTTGGTCGTGTGTAGTTTTGCCATGAAGGCGGATGATGGTTATCGTTTGTGGTTGAAATTTGATAAGGTGGCTAGTGCTGCGCGTTATGCGCCATTTGCGCAATCGCTTTCATCGGAGTTTCCGTCGACACCCATCCTGGAGACAGCAAAAAAAGAATTAGCGCAAGGCTTAAAAGGCTTGACGGGCGTTTCGCCACGCTCGATAGCGGCGAATGGGAGCATACAATTTTTGAAGGATGCTACGATTCCAGAGGAAGGCTTTGAGATTCAAGTGGATAAAAAGGTACAGGTAAAAGTGGAAGGCCTGAGTGTCGTAGGTCGGAAATATATTCGAATCAAAGCGCGCTCTGATCGCGGTATCTTGTATGGCGTTTTCGAATTGCTGCGCACGATTCAGCAGGAGAAAGCTTTGGATAATATCACATCCTCCCCCAAAGTTAAATTCCGCATGTTGAACCATTGGGACAATGTGATGGGAACGATCGAGCGCGGATACGCGGGGCAATCCCTTTGGAAATGGTATGAATTGCCCGAGACCGTCGATCCTCGTTACACGGAATATGCGCGCGCGAATGCGTCTATTGGAATTAATGCGGTGGCCATCAATAATGTAAATGCCTCGGCGCGCTTTTTGACGCCGGAGTATTTGGCGAAAGTGAAGGCTCTGGCGGATGTGTTTCGTCCTTATGGGATTAAGTTATTTTTATCGGTCAACTTCGCTTCACCGAAGATCCTGGGCCGTCTGAAAACTTCGGACCCTTTGGACCCCGAGGTACGTGCCTGGTGGCAAGCGAAAACGAAAGAGGTTTATCACTACATTCCAGATTTTGGCGGATTCCTTGTGAAGGCGAATTCAGAGGGCGAGCCGGGGCCACAGGAATTTGGTAGAACCCATGCAGATGGTGCGAACATGTTGGCGGAGGCCGTGAAACCTTTTAATGGCATCGTCATTTGGCGTGCCTTTGTCTATGCACCTAATCCGAAAGGGGATCGTTTCAAGGAGGCCTACAATGACTTCAAGCCCTTGGATGGAACCTTTGCGAAAAATGTGATTGTGCAGGTGAAAAATGGCCCGATTGACTTCCAACCGCGGGAGCCATTTCATCCGCTTTTTGGCGCGATGCCGAAGACACCTTTGGCTTTGGAATTTCAGATTACGCAGGAGTATACCGGATTTAGCACGAATGTCTTTTATCAATCGATTCTTTTCAAGGAATGTCTAGATTCCGATACCTACCAAAATGGAAAGGGTTCCACGGTCGCGAAGGTCATCGATGGAAGTTTAGGGAATGACCACATTACGATGATGGCTGGGGTGGCGAACACGGGTTCGGATCGAAATTGGACGGGGCATTTATTGTCGCAGGCGAATTGGTATGCCTTTGGACGCTTGGCTTGGGATCATACCCTGAGCTCAGAAAAAATTGCCGACGAATGGGTGAAGCAGACCTTGACGCGGGATGCGGAGGCATCGCAGACAATTGAAAATATTTTGTTGAAATCGCGGGATGTATATGTGAATTTCACCACACCTTTGGGCTTGCACCATGTGATGGGCCAAGGTATTCACTGGGGTCCAGAACCCTGGTTGGAGCGCAGCCAGCGTCCCGACTGGACTTCGATTTATTACCACCGGGCGGATTCCCTAGGTTTAGGTTTTGACCGAAAAGCAACGGGCAGCAATGCTTTGAGTTTATATCACCCTGAGGTCGCAAAACAATGGCTAGATCCCGCCAAAACGGATTTGAATTATTTGTTGTGGTTTCACCATGTGGGATGGCAGGAGAAATTGTCCTCGGGCCGGACGCTTTGGGATGAATTCTGCTATCGTTATGATACAGGACTGAAGGAAGTGGAGGCCTTGCAAAAAGATTGGGAATCCGTGAAAGGGAAAGTGGATCCGGAGATATTTGCGGATGTTCGGGGGCGGTTGGCGGCCCAACAACGCGAGTCGGTTTTGTGGCACGATGCGAATGTTTTGTACTTCCAAACCTATTCGAAACTCCCAATAAACTACGGAAAACCAACACGGACCTTGGCCGAACTAAAAGAAATTGTACGAATTTATCAGTTAAAATAAGATGCAACAACCATTTTCATTACAGGGGCGTGTCGCGCTCATCACGGGCGGTGGAACCGGAATCGGATTCGATATTGCCAAATGTTTTTTAGCGTCTGGCGCGTCGGTCGTGATTACCGGTCGGCGAGAAGATGTCCTCAAAGAAGCGGTAGCAAATCTAGGTGCAGGTGCGCAATATGCCGTGAATGATGTGGCGGATTTGAGTCTGACGTCTGCATTGGTTTCAGAGCTGATTTTGAAACACGGGGGTATCGATATTTTGGTGAATAATGCGGGAATCAACATGAAGCGTCCGGCGGTTGAAGTTTCGGATGCTGATTTTTCGAATATTATCAATGTGAATTTAAACGCTGTTTTTGCCTTAACGCGCGAAGTGGGAAAACACATGTTGGAACGCGGAAAGGGATCCATCATCATGATTTCCTCGATGGCGGCGTATTACGGCATAGATCGAGTGGCGGCTTATGCGTCCTCCAAAACAGGAATTTATGGACTGGTTCGCGTGCTGGCCTCGGAGTGGTCGGGCAAGGGCGTTCGCGTGAATGCGATTGCACCTGGTTTTATTGAAACGGCGATGAGTCGGACGGCGATGAATTCGGATCCGGATCGGAAGCACAAGGCGATGGATCGCACGCCGATGGGTTATTTTGGAAAGCCGGAGGATATTGGCTGGGCGGCGGTGTATTTGGCATCGGATGCCTCCAATTATGTAACAGGCGTCTCAATCCCGGTTGACGGCGGGAACTCAATCGGATTCTAATGAAAGGAAATTATCGCTGGGTGGTAGTCGCCCTCTTGTTTTTTGCGACGACGATCAATTATTTGGATCGCCAGGTGATTGGTTTGTTGAAGCCAACGCTGGAAAAGGAATTGAACTGGACGGAGACGGATTACAGTTTTATCGTTATGTGCTTTACCGCGTCGTATGCAATAGGCTTGTTGGCCTTCGGAAAAATCATCGACAAGATTGGTTCCAAAATGGGCTACATCATCTCGATCATTATCTGGTCGGTGGCGGCGATGGCGCATGCCTTGGCGAAGACAACGTTTGGTTTTGGTGCGGCGCGCGCGGCCTTGGGCGCGGGTGAGGCGGGGAATTTTCCAGCGGCGATTAAGACGGTGGCGGAGTGGTTCCCGAAAAGGGAGCGGGCTTTTGCCACGGGGATTTTTAATTCGGGGGCAAATATTGGGGCGATGGTTGCGCCGATTATGGTGCCATGGATATTGGGAGCTTACGGTTGGCAGGAGGCCTTTATTATCACCGGGGCAATTGGTTTTGTGTGGTTAGCCCTGTGGTGGTGGTTTTACGAGGTGCCTGCGAAACATGCATCCGTGACCACGGAGGAATTAGCACATATTCAATCTGAGGAAGAGGTGACGGAAGTGGCTCCGATAGCCTGGAGCAAATTGTTTGGCTATCGCCAAACCTGGGTTTTCATTGTGGGAAAATTCTTTACGGATCCGATTTGGTGGTTTTTCTTGTTTTGGTTGCCTTCGTATTTCTCGACGACCTTTGCATTGGACTTGAAAAAGCCGAGTTTGCATTTGGCGATTTTGTTTACGTGCACGTCAATTGGGAGTATTGGCGGAGGCTATATTTCGGGGTATTTTATTAAGAAAGGTTGGCCGGTGTATAAGGCTCGGAAATTTTCGATGTTCTTTTTTGCGCTCTGTGCCGTGCCGATTATCGGGGCTCGTTGGGCGACAGACATTTGGCAGGCTGTATTTTTGATTAGTATTGCGGCCTCGGCACACCAGGCGTGGTCGGCGAATATCTTTACGACGGTTTCCGACATGTTTCCGAAGCATGCGGTTTCATCGGTGGTGGGAATTGGAGGTTTGGCGGGCTCCTTGGGTGGGGTGATTTTTCCGTATATCATCGGGGTGGTGTTGGATGCATACAAGGCAGACCAGGCTTTGTCTGATGGATATAATGTTATATTTGTAGCGTGTGGTTGTGCGTATCTGTTTGCATGGCTGTTGATTCATTTTATTTCGCCCAAAATGGAGGCGGTTAAAAACTAAGAATTATGAAAAAATTATTGTTTGCCTTGTTGGCCATTTCAGGAAGTATTTTTGCTCAAGAGCATCATCCGTTGGAGGGAGCTTGGGATTTAACGGTATCGATGGAGAATCGCAATGGGGGTGTTTCGACGGCGCCATCGTGGTTGGAGGTTCGTCATTCGGGTTTGCGAACCTTGACGGGGCGTTTTGTGGGAGATGGGGGTTCGGCCCGACCGATTTCAGAAGTGTTCTTCAAGGATGGACATGTATCGTTTAAGATTCCGCCCCAGTGGGAGAAGGAGGATGCCTATTTATCATTTGAGGGAGACTTGAAGGATGGGAAGTTGGCCGGTACGCTTGTAAAACCCAATGGAAAGTCGATGGCATTTACGGGAGTTCGTGCCCCTTCCTTGTGGCGTGGTACGGAGCCGAAATGGGGAAAGCCGATTTCTTTGTTGAATGGAAAGGATTTGTCGGGATGGAAGGCATTGGGCCCAAAGAATCAGTGGATAGTCGAGAATGGTGTGATGAAGAGCCCAGCGTCAGGAGCGAATATTTGTACGGAGCAGAAATTTTCGGATTTCAAATTGCATGTTGAGTTTCGTTTGCCTCCGGGAAGTAATAGTGGGGTGTATTTGCGTGGGCGTTATGAGGTACAAGTGGAGGATAGTTATGGAAAGGAGCCCTATAGCATTTACTTAGGAGGAATTTATGGATTTATTGATCCATTGGTACAGGCAGCTAAGCCTTCGGGGGAATGGCAGACGTATGACATTACGCTGGTTGGCCGCAAGGTTTCGGTGACCTTAAATGGACAGCCGGTGATTGTGGATCAGAATATCCCGGGAGTTACGGGAGGTGCCATGGATAGTGATGAGGCAGCTCCGGGTCCGATTATGATTCAGGGGGATCATGGACCGGTGGAATATCGGAATGTGGTGATTACGCCGGCATTGTAAGATTATCAGCTTACTATTTAATAAGTCAAAACTTGCGGTCTTACCGTGAACGGCAATTAAACGAATACGATGACAACGAATAAACAATTACTCAACGAAGACTGGACGGTCGTTTTTCTTGGATTTTTTCTCATCATTATCGCTTTACTAGGTTATCAGATGCCTAGTCCGAGTTTCGGATGGGAGTCGACCTCCGAGTTGACGGAAAAGGTGCTTGCGGGTAAAAATTTGATCAAGTTGGCGCAAGTGTTTGGAGTCACTTATGTGATTGCCTTACTATCCGCACGTTTGTTGGGCAAATCCATCAAGGCCACGGCACAAGGATTTCCGATTGTGTTCGTGTTAACGTCGTTGGCACTGGTATTAGCTGGGAATGCTTTCTTGAAAAATTGGAATTTGGAGGCGGTGATTTTTAGTTTGACGATTGGCCTCTTGTTGAGCAATTTTTTCACGCTTCCCGCGTGGTTGATCGAATCCTTATCCACTGAGCTTTTCGTGAAAATTGGCTTGATCTTATTGGGTACGAGTGTGATTTTCGGAGATATCCTGAAGGCAGGTTCATTGGGATTGATTCAGGCATTGGTCGTGGTGATTTCCGTTTGGTATTTTGCTTTTTGGGTATCCAAAAAGATGGGGATCGATGAGGAGTTTGCGATTATGATTTCGAGTGCGGTATCGATATGTGGTGTTTCGGCGGCGATAGCAACCGCAGGGGCGATTAAGGGAGATTCCAAAAAGCTTTCTTATGTGATTTCGATTGTCTTGATTACGGCGATACCGATGATCATATTCTTGCCCTTTATCGCGCAGGCACTCGGTTTGTCGCAGGCGGTAACCGGAGCGTGGTTGGGCGGTACGATTGATACGACGGGGGCCGTGATTGCCTCGGGAACGATGGTGGGCGAAGAGGCTTTGAAGATCTCTACAATCGTTAAATTCTCTCAAAATGTCTTGCTCGGTTTCGCGGCTTTTGCGATCTCGATTTACTGGACATTGACCAATAATCAGAGTGAAACGGCGAAAGAAAGCAAGCCAACATTAGGCATCATCTGGGAGCGTTTCCCCAAATTCGTTTTGGGTTTCATCGCAGCATCTTTGATTTTCTCTTTTGTGGTTTCTCCCGAAACCATTGATTCGGTGAAAGGCGGATTTAAGTCCTTGCAAGGATTGTGGTTTGCGTTGGCATTTACGAGCATTGGCCTGGAAACGAAGTTTTCCGACTTGTTTTCGAAGGAAGGGAAGAAACCGCTGTACGCGTTCTTGATTGCGCAGTTGTTTAATGTCTTTGTGACTTTGGCGGTGGCGTATGCGCTTTTCAACTAGCCTTTTCTTGTTTATTCCTTTCATGGTTTTTGGACAAAAAAGTGTCCCTGTTTGTCATGTGCCTGTACCTTCGCGTATTAAGACAATCACGAAGAGTCCAGTTAAATTCAGGCCACTTAAAAAATCCTACATCGGAATGAAACGCATTCCGGGTGGGACTTTTGCCATGGGGTCCCATGATGCGCAAGGACGCACAGATGAGTTCCCGGTGCATCAAGTTCAGGTGAAGGGTTTTTGGATGGATGAAACGGAGGTGACCAATGAGGCTTTCGCCCGATTTGTTAAGGCCACCGGATATATAACAACTGCTGAGAAGGCAATCGATTGGGTAGAATTATCGAAGCAGGTGCCTACGGGTACGCCCAAGCCCGCCGATTCTTTATTGGCTCCGAGTTCCTTGGTCTTTGTGCCCACGACGGGCCCCGTAGATTTGAATGATTATTCACAATGGTGGGCGTTTAAGCGTGGGGCCGACTGGCGTCATCCGGAGGGGCCTGGCTCATCGATTATTGATCGAGAAAAACACCCGGTCGTGCATGTTTCTTGGGATGATGCGGCGGCTTATGCGCGCTGGGCGGGTAAACGCTTACCTACGGAAGCCGAATGGGAGTGGGCGTCACGGGGTGGCTTGCATGGAAAAATTTATCCATGGGGAGATGAGTCTGTCAACAAAGCTCCCTACAAAGCCAATAGTTTTCAAGGACATTTTCCTTATGAAGATCAAGCCTTGGATGGATACAAGACCACGACAGCTCCGGTAAAATCCTTTCCTGCAAATGGCTATGGATTATTTGATATGGCGGGTAATGTTTGGGAATGGTGCCAGGATTGGTATCGGCATGATTACTATAAAAATAGCCCAAGGCTTAACCCCAAAGGACCGTCTACAAGTTCTGATCCGGATGAGCCAGGCGTTGCCAAACGCGTAATGCGCGGAGGATCCTTTCTCTGCAATGATGGTTATTGTTCGAGCTACCGAAGCTCGGCACGAATGAAGTCGAGCCCGGATTCGGGCCTACAACACACGGGTTTTCGTTGTGTGAAAGATTTATAAAATATAAAGACTATAGACTTTATAGATTTTTATTTTACATTTGTGAAAAAATTACGATGAGGTACCTATTTTTCTTTTTGTTTCCGCTGATGCTTTCCTATGGCCAACAGAAAATCGAGCATCAGAACCAAATTTGGTTGGGCTATTATTTGACCTATCCGATTAACTCGGAATGGTTTGTTCAGGGAGAGGTGCATGAGCGGCATTTTTTTAGTCCAAATGTTTATCACCAAACGGCTTTTCGCGCGCACTTTCATCGTACTTGGGGGCAAAACTGGGATGTGTCAACTGGAGCAGCGATTTTTTTAAATACGCCAAATGATGAAAGGGCTACGATTCGTTTGGCTGTACCAGAGTATCGACCACATTTTGATATTGTTTATAAGCATCGTTGGTCACGTGCTCGCATTGATCATCGTTTTCGGGCTGAAATACGATTTAATCGAGGAACTGATGGCACTAGGTCTCGTTTGACAAACGAAATTAATTTTAATAGTTATCGTCTAAGATATCGAGTACAAGTGCTTTTTCCATTGATTAAATCAATATCTGGGAAGGTAAATACTGAGATTCTTCTGAATGCTGGCCAAGAGAATCCAGATAATTTTTTAGATCAACATCGAATGTTTGCAGGACTAAGTATTCCATTGCATAAAAATATAACCTTAGATATGGGCTATTTACATGTCTTCCAGCAGCGGCCCAATTTGAATTATTATGATCGAAGCATTTTGAGTTTTATGCTATATCATCAGTTAAAATAAGTAAACTTGGTTCAATAGGTTTGTAATAAATTCAACTTAAAAACCTTTAAAGCTTAGACCATTTATTTAAGTAATTTTTTATTCCAATCCCACAAGACAATATCCCAGGCTATCCCGCCATATTTCAAGGTATCAATGATCTGAAAGCCCCGTTTTTGATGCGCTCGCAACGAACGGGTATTGGCCTGCGCCACATCCGTCACACAATACGTATAACTATCCGCATAATGATCCCGGAATGCCCCATATAAGCGTTGTACCAAATCCTGTCCCCGGTAATGCTTGTCCACACATAATTGGCCCACGATGGCATAATTTGAAATCCCTTCATTTTGGTGCCGACAGCGTTCAATATTTCGAACCAAATCGGCCAATAAATCGTGTTGTCTTGCTTCCTCTGGCAAGGCTACAATGCTGTATCCGACCACCTTTTCACCATCTTTGGCAATAATACTTGGGCTCTTGGCATGGAGGGCTTGTAAAAATTCAATATCATATTCCGCCATCAGAAAACCTTGGGACAGCGCCTCTTCCTCGCTGATATTTTTTCGTAAGTTGGCTTGTTGGAGCGCTAAAATCCCAACTAATTCCTCATTCCTTGTTGCTAATTGTATTTCGACCATGTAGTTTTAACTATTCATCGACAAAATAAAAAATATGATTCAGATATATGTTACCGGAGGAACATTTGATAAGGAATACAATGAATTAAATGGAACCCTATTCTTCAAAGAAACGCATCTACATGAAATGCTGGTGAAGGGTCGTAGCCGACTGGATTTGCAGACCGAAACCTTATTCATGAAAGACAGTCTCGAATTCACCGATACAGAACGTAAATTGATTGGCGATGCATGTCTGAATACCGCTGCGCAACGAATTCTCATCACGCACGGTACGGATACGATGACGCAAACAGCCGAGTATTTGGCCCAGCACATGACCGATAAAACCATCGTATTAACGGGTGCCATGGTTCCGTATAAATTTGGAAGTTCCGACGGGATGTTTAACCTCGGCAGTGCGCTTGCCTTCGTTCAAATGCTTCCTCCAGGCGTATATATCTCCATGAATGGCAAATGCTTCAAAGCAGGAGAGGTACGAAAAAATCTAGATCGCGGGGAATTTGAAGCGATTTAACGAATTCGAATGACCACCCGTCGGTATCGCGTTAAAGCCGGTTTCCCTTGATCAGTACCCTCGATGACCACATGATAACTGTCGCCTTTTTTGGCCGTAGCAGGTATCGTCACCTTGGCTTCTAACCCCGTTAATTGGATTTCCGCTTTCCCGGAACCCGCCTCCGGATAAGGCCAAGCCGATAAGCTCACCCCATTACGATCGGGATCTCTAGTTTCCAGGTGCAAGGTCAGGCTTTGTCCCGGGGATGCCGATAAACTCATTCCTTCTTTCACCGTAACTTGGGGGGCATGGTTTGCATCCGCATAAGATTTGATGCACCAATCAGCCCGAGCCGCAAAGTCTTCTTGCGCGGCAATCAGCCAACGCGTCTGTGAATAATTGATATCCATTTTCCCGGTTTCCGGATTGAAATCTGCCGCTTCTTCATTGTCCTCAAATCGGTAGGGGTTGTCCTTGGCCTGAACAAATCGTCCGCCCCAACCGCCATACGATGGGTTATTTAAGTTATTCAGTCCCACATCCACCAAATGCAAAAATGCCGGAGAGTCGCCCTCCGAAATGAAATCATATTGACTGAATGTGCCCCATTGCGCATTGTTGAGCTTGGTTGGATCACCATGTATATGCTCATCGTCGCCCGCCTGTTTTTGCCCATCTCCATAGGAGTAATACATTTTTAAAAGCGGTCCATGGTCTAAAATAATTCGATTCGCCATATAAGCACCTTCAAAATAGGGTTGCGTAGCCTTAGGCATAATGCGTTTCCAGGGATAGGCGAAACTGCCAAATTGATGCGCATTGTAGAATACCCGAATCTGCGGCCAATGCCCCCCGATGTAGTTTTTATAGGTTGCGTCCTGGTCCATCACTGTGTAGATGATGGCTTTTTGCGAAATTTTCGCCTTAATGCTCGGCCAGTTTTTGTCAGATTGGAATTGTTCCTCGATGGACTTCAAAGCGCGCGCGATGGTATTCGTTCCGCCCCATGCCTGTAGATAAATGGGCTCTGGGTCCTTGTCTAATAGCTTCGCCTTTATCCATTCTGATCCTTCAGTCACCTGTTCCATCTCACCCTCAAAATCGATATTCCCCACCTTTACCAAACTAGTCAAATACGCTGGGCTTGGATAATTTTTGTCATGCAACAAAAGATTCGGATGAACTTGTGCGTAGGCTTTTACTAACTCCTGAATCCAGTTGACCCCCGGCCATCGTAGATCGGTCTTCTCTCCATACATTTTTCGAGTCATCTCCATCTCGGAGATGAATTTTGTCCCTTTGCCATCGCCCTTGTAATGCCACATGGAACTGGAATAGATGAGACCTTCTAGCTGATATTCATTCGAATACATCAACATCCGGATGAAGGTATCCACATCATCAATTTCGCCGTCGGTCGTCACGATGGTCCGAGGTAAATTGCCTTTTGGGAATGAGAAAAAAGAAATGAGAAGCAATAGTGCTACCACAAGGATTCGTTTCATAATTAGGTTTAGTTCAAGCGGAAGTCTCCGTATGTGTATTGCGAAGTTAGTGCTTTTCAGGTAATAGGACCTGCCAATAACTTGATAAAATGGATTTATCCCGTGTAAAATTCCTAAAAACCGCTTAGCTTTGGCAATCCTAAGATTATTTGAGAATACTTAGGGATGAAGTATATCCTAAACCTATGAAAAAAATTATCATTTTGCTGTTATGCAGCATGGGGACAATCTTTGCTCAAGACGCTCCGAAACTCGAATTTTTCTGTGAATTACAAGTCAAACTAAGCCCAGCACTCAGTGTGGGGGAAACAGCACGTGGTACCCGACGAATCATTCCGATTATCGGAGGAACCGTGGAGGGACCGGGGATTAAAGGGGAGATTTTTAATGGGGGGGCCGACTGGCAGGTGGTACGGAAAGATGGAGTTGCTGAATTGGAGGCACATTATCAGTTCAAGACAGATGATGGCTCGATTGTCTATGTGAAAAATATTGGGGTTCGAGTAGCGACACCGGACGTGGCGGCGCGTATAGCAAAGGGTGAGAAGGTGGATGCGTCACAATATTATTTTCGGGCTATCCCTAAATTGGAAACGTCCCTAACAAGCAAGTATGCTTGGATTAATGACACCATTTTTGTTTGCACGGGGGAGCGTATGCCGGATGCCGTGAAAATCCGAATTTATAAACTACTATGATATACCGTATCCTATTATTTTGTTGCTTTTCCATCAGCGCAATGGCGCAAAAGGCCGTCGACCTTGGTAAATTAAAAGGAGGGGATTATCAGGTACATATTCCGGCCAATTGGAATAAAAAACTGATCATGTACGCACATGGCTACCAATTTATGGGGACGCCTCCGAATAGTGCGAATGCGCAATTAGCCCAGCGCTTAAAACCATTTTTAGATCGTGGTTTTGCTATTGCGGCGTCCGACTATCCAATTCAAGGTTTTGCCATGGCGGAAGGCATAGATGCGACAGAAGAATTACGCCAGGCCTTTATCAAGAAAATGGGTCAGCCGGATTCGACTTTCATGGTCGGGCATTCCATGGGCGGAGGAATTACGCTGGCGACCTTGGAGAATTATGGGCAGTTTTATCAAGGGGGATTGCCGCTTTGTCCGCTTTCGTCGAGACCCTATTTACAGTGTCGGAAGGAGTTTGATATGTATGCGACATTCCATGGCTTATTTCCAGGAATCGTTCCTACCTTAAAAGAGATTTTTGACACGTCGAGTTCTATTCAATTTGTTTCCTTTGCGCAAGCAGGTTCGCGTATGGGAGCGATTAAACAAGCATTATTGGCCAAAGATTCGGTATTGGCAGTAGCCTTCGCTAAACGATTTGATCTCAAATTGGATGATCTTCCAGCGGCCTTGTTTTTTAATCAAAATGTCTTGCGCGACCTAGCACTCAAGTTTAACGGAAATCCTTTTGATAATACACAGACGGTCTATACTGGGTTTCCCGATAATTTGCTCGTAAACAAAAAAGCGGAGCGCTTGGCGAGTACGCAGGATCCGCAAAAATTATTTGCGCGCTACGATCGGACCGGGAAAATCGATAAACCGGTGGTGCTAATGCACACGATTTATGATCAATTGATTCCGGTGAATTATGCGGTGACCAATTTTGAGAATATGGTTCATGCGCAGGGGCGCGGGAAATATTTTACCGTGAAGTATACCAATGGACAAGCGCATTGTCAATTTACGGACCAACAAACGGGGGAGGCTTTTGATGCCTTAAGATACTGGGTTAAAACGGGCGTGAAGCCTTCATTTGGATATGTCAACTAAAAATTACTTAGCGATTTTTATCTGCTTTTTGATGAACATGCTGGATGGCATGGACGTCTTAATTATTTCCTATGCCGCTCCAGCGATTGCCAAGGCATGGAGTATCTCTCCGGCGAATTTGGGGGTCGTATTCAGTTCGGGCTTAGTTGGCATGACGATTGGAGCCATATTTTTGGCGCCCTTTGCGGACCGTATGGGTCGCAAGCCAACGATGCTGATCGCAGGGTTTTTGATGGCATCTTGTATTTATTTGACTTCGATGGCAGCAGATATTAACATGTTGATGATTTTTCGATTCATTAGTGGATTGGGAATCGGTGCGATGATGGCAACTACAGCTGCTCTAACGGCGGAGAATTCCCCTGCGTCAACTCGAAATTTTTGGGTGAGTACGGTCGTTGCGGGATATCCGGTCGGAGCCGTATTATCCGGTCTCGTGGCCGCCACCGTCATCAAGACGAATGGCTGGGAGCATTTATTTGAATTAGCGGGATATGCAACCGTATTATCGCTTCCCTTGGTGGGATTATTTATTCAGGAATCCTTTACTCCAGCGAATCAAAATGAACCGAAGCCCCAAGTTCAAGTATTGGTTCAGGAACCCTATCGGTTATCTACTTTTCAGCTTTGGACGGCGCTTTTTTTAGCATTTGCTACCCTTTATTTTATGTTGAATTGGATTCCCAAATTAGCTACGAATGCTGGGATGTCCCTGTCTGCGGCGATATACGCGGGAACCGTCTTTAATTTAGGGGCGATTGTTGGAATTCCGATTCAAGGTTATTGCTCGTCTCGTTTTGGTTTGAAAAAAACGATTGGAATTATTCTCTTATTTACGGCAGTAACGATGTTGTCTTTTGGCTTTTTCGTTCATACTTCATTTGCCTTGGTGCTCTTCTTCTTAATGGGATTCGGTGTTCAAGGCGGATTTGTGGGTCTGTATGCCGTTGCGGCGAGTATGTATCCTACTTATATTCGTACCACGGGAGTGGGCTGGGCGATAGGAGCCGGGCGGATCGGTGGGATTATAGGTCCGATTGTTGGCGGATTATTGGTTGCATGGGGCTTGGATATGACACAAAGTTTTTGGTTTTTTGCTATCCCATCTGCCTTGGCAGGTTTAATGACATTTAACATTTCTTCCAAAGATATTTCATAAGATGATTGAAGTTAAAACGCTAGTATTAGGTACCCTAGATCATGTTTGGGCTTGTTGGACCCAAGCGGAGCACATTCAACATTGGAATCACGCCAGCGATGATTGGCATTGTCCGAAGGCGATCAACGATTGCGTGGAAGGTGGTCGATTTGTTTTTACCATGGCGGCTAAGGACCAATCCTTTTCATTTGATTTTTGTGGAACCTACACAAAGGTCATTCAAAATCAAGAGATCGCTTACACGATGGATGATGACCGGAAAGCGGTGGTTTCGTTTCAAGCAATAAACGAGGGAGTAGAAATTACCGAACGATTCGATCCAGAAAATCAAAATCCAACGGACATGCAACAGGCAGGTTGGCAAATGATTTTGGATAATTTTAAAAAATACGCGGAGTCTATTTCGTAAAAAG